>OIZF01000315.1_pt1 | contig 33845 bp, 28 predicted proteins | sample 1588471 | NCBI WGS metagenome assembly OIZF01 (sample SAMN03283279) | human gut metagenome | biome: human-associated habitat; material: feces | host: Homo sapiens | place: Peru | collected 2012
CGCCGCCCATCTGCACCAGCTTGCCCAGACTGATCATCAGACCGGCAGCGGGCATAACGGCGATGACCGTCATCAGCACCTTGCCCAGCTTCTGTAAGAAGTCGAAGTTGATGAGCCCCTTTTTGCCCGGGGCCGCTTTTGTTGTTGCCATGATGTTCCTCCTTATTCCTTTTTGCATCGTTTTGTGCAAGCGTTGCACTGCGTTTGCACTGCTTTACGCAACAAGAATAATCCAACTCCGCAATTTTTACAAGAGTTTTCTGGTATGAAAATAATTTTTCTACGTTTTACACAAGCGGATGCACGCTTATTTGTGGAAATTGTCGAAGGTACGCAGGCATGGCGTTGCACGGTTTACGCAATTCCGTGCGCAAACATTGACATTGCGTGCAAACGGCTTTACAATAGAACTACTATATCAGGGAGGAACAGACTATGGCAGTTACCATCAAGGATGTCGCAGCGGCAGCGGGGGTCTCGCCCTCCACGGTGTCCCGCACCTGCAAGGACAGCCCTTCCATCAGCCGGGAGACCAAGGAACGGGTGCGCCGCATCATGGCACAGCTCGGCTACGAGCCGAATTTTGAGGCCGAGCCGGTGGAGGCTTTTTCCAAGACCATCGGCATCATTCTGCCCTCCTCCCAGCGGGATGTCTACGAAAACGCCTTTCATCTGGAGATCATCCGCGGCATCGGGCAGTTCTGCAACCAGCGGCGGTATGTGAACACGGTCATCACCGGGCAGGACGATGCCGAGGTGCTGGACGCCATCCAGAGCATGGTGGCCAACGCACAGGCGGACGGCTTTATCCTGCTCTACTCCAAAAAGGACTGTCCGGTGGCGGCGTATCTGCGCAGCGAGGGACTGCTCCATGTCATTGTGGGCAAGGCGGCGCAGTCCGCGAACCAGACCATCTACATCGACAACGACAACGCCCTTGCCGGGGAAGAAGCCGCCGATTACCTTTATGAGATGGGGCACCGCCGCATTGCGTATTTCGGGGTCAGCAACGCCATGCTGTTTTCCGCAGAGCGCAAGCGGGGCTACCAGATGTCTCTGCTCAAGCACGGCATCACCCCCCGGGAAGAGGACTGTGTGGAGATCGACACCCTGAACGATGCCTACGAGGGGGCGCTGAAAGCTCTGCTCACCGCGCCGGACCACCCCACCGCCATGCTGGTCAGCGACGATATCCTTGCCGTGGTGCTGGAGCAGTTCTGCGGCAAGCTGGGACTGCGCGTCCCGAAGGACCTGTCCATCGTGTCCTTCAATAACTCGCTGTTCTCCCGCATCACCAGCCCCCAGCTGACCACCGTGGACGTGAACCCCTACCAGCTGGGCATGGAGGCCGCCAGCCAGACCATCAACCACATCGAGAACCCGAACCTTCTGGCCACAAAGATCATCGTGCCGCACAAGCTCATCCCGCGGGAGAGTTGCTGCCCGCCGGAGGAGCTGCGCTAATTTTCAGCAATACCGTTTCCGGGTGCTGCCGCGCAGCGCCTGATCTGCCGCCCCCAGAGCAGACAGCGTAAAAACGCTGCATCCTCCGGGGGTATTTTTATGCCAAAAAGGCACAAAAGAATGCCCGCCCACCTGTGGAAAACCACGGTGGGCGGGCATTTTGCGTTTTATTGTTCGTGCCGCTGTAAAAGCATTCAGAGGGCGGCGGTCTGGGGTACCAGCCGGAAGAGCATTACGGGCAGCTCGCTGTTTGCAAAATCCAGCGTAAGGATGATCATGCCGTCCTTTGTCTCAAAAGGCATCTCCGTCTGTGTGCCGTCCGGGGCAATGCGCACAAGCGTTTTGCCTTCCAGCAATCCGGCGGGCAGCGCAAGCCTTACCCGGCCGGTGGGCTGCGTCAGGCTGCCTGCGGTTTCAAAGGCCACACTCAGGTATTCCCCGTTCGTCCGTGCGGTCACATCCTCCGCAGAAAGGCTGCCGCTGAGCGCCCACGCCGTTGCCGCTTCGATCTTTTCCAGCTGCGCGGCGTTTTCTGCCTGCCCGCACACAGGGCAGAAGATCAGGGTTTCGTTTTCTGCAGTGCGGAAGGTGAACTTCCGGCAATCCGTGCTGCCGATGTGCGCGCAGCCCTGCCGCAGGCAACCGGCGCTCTGAGAGCCGGTTCCGTTCGGGGACCATGCACCGAACTGGTGTCCCAGCTTATCGGTCGGGTCTGCGGTGTAGCTGTCGTTGCAGCGGCTGCAAGTAAAGATGGTATAGCCGTCTGTTTCACAGGTGGGGGCTACGGTAACAGCCTGATAATCATGGTTCAGTGCGGGCAGCTCTGCATAGGTGGTATGGTCGCAGCGGGAACAGGTTTCGTAGGCGCTCCAGCCCTTTTCCGTACAGGTGGGGGCTTTTGCTGCGTGACGCACCAAATTATGTTTCAGCGCGGGCAGCTCTGCATAGGTGGTATGGTCGCAGCGGGAACAGGTTTCGTAAGCATCCCAGCCGATTTCCGTGCAGGTGGGCGCTTTTGCTGCGTGCTGCACCAAATTATGTTTCAGCGCGGGCCGCACATGATAAGTGGTATAGTTGCAGCCGGAGCGGGTGCAGCCTTCGTAAGCATCCCAGCCGGTTTCCGTACAGGTGGGGGCTTTTGCTTCGTGCTGCTCCAGAGCATGGTTCAGTGCGGGCTGCTCCGCATAGGTGGTGTAGCTGCAGCGGGAGCAGGTGTCGTAGGCACTCCAGCCCTTTTCCGTACAGGTGGGAGCTTTTGCTTCATGCGGTATCAGATCATGGTTATCTAGGTCTTTTTCGCCGTATTCCACACCACACGCCTCACAGACCGCTTTGGCGTTGCAGGTTGCTGTGCCACCGCTGCAGCTTGCAGTATCAACTTTGTAGCAGTTCTTGCAGTTGCGGATGTGTGTGCCGTTGCCGGCGGATGACCACTCGCCCCATACGTGACCGGGAATGGCGTATTCCGCGCCGCATTTTTCACAGATTTTGCCCTTGGTGCAGGTGAGACCTTGGGTGCCGCCGGTATGGAACATTATATACACAATATCGCCATCGTTGTGGCAGTTCGGGCATTCAGTTACATAAACCCTATGACAGGTCGAATCAGATTTTTCGTATCTGAGGACCTCACGTTCATTCATAGTCTCACAGCGGGCGCAGAACACCGGGACTGTTTCTTCTGCCGCTTTAGCGTTTAACGCGATCCCCGGTATCAGGCACACCATTGCCAGCACCGTCAAACACCAGATCAGCCATTTTTTCATGTTACTCCCTCCTTGTCATCAAACCTTGTTATCCTTTCAGATCAAACTGTACGGACAGCGATGCAAGCACGGCATCTACCACCTTCCGCGCCTCGGCAAGCATATCGATCTCCGCCACAAAAGCAATGACCTGCTCGCGCTCCTGCGCGGGGACCTGCAGCGCACTCAGGCTCATGCTCAGATAGCGCCGTATTTTGCGCTCCAGCGTAAAGTAGGGGTCGCACCGCCGTGCCATGTAGCCGCGCATCATGCCAGCCGTGCCCAGCTCCATCTCGTAGAAATCACACTCGGCGCACCCGGGCAGATACGCGCTGAACGCCGCCTGCAGCTCGGCCGTGGTGCTGCGGTGAATGATCTCCGCCGTGGCGGGGAAGGTGTACGCTTCCACATAGATATCCCGCAGATTCTCGCTCAGCTCGGTCACCGCCAGCTGCAAAGCCGTTTCCACCGCGTAGAGGTACACCGGCGAGGGGGCGTTTGCCGCCAGCGGCCTTACCGCGCCGAACTGCCTGCTGAACATCATGCCGATCAGCTCGGTCAGCACGCCGTCCTTGGTGCGGAAAATATTCTGGAACGACCCGGCGGAAACATCTGCTTCCTTTAAAATTTCTGCCACCTTGGTGTTTGTGTAGCCTTTTTCCAGAAAAAGCCGGACACAGGCGGTCAGGATCCGCCGTTTTGCTTCCTTGCTGTCGTATCTGCGCGCCATTGGGAATCATCCTTTTCTATAATTGGTTTCCGACCCAATTATATATTGATTCTCAATTCAGTTCAAGTAGAACTTTCCGGGCGTATTTTAGGCAGTTCGACGAGGGAGAGCTTTCTGCGGGTGCGCATCCGGACAAAACAAAGCGCAATGGACATTGCTGTTATCCGCTGCCGCAGCCAGACAGTTCGCGGCAGCAAAAAAGAGGCCACCGGTCGGGGTGACCTCTTTTCAGCGTAAATCCCGGAAGGTCAGCGTAAATAAACATTTACCTTATCAGCACCTCGTTGCAGCCCTCGTGCTCGAACCACTTTTTGCAGAACGCAGCGCGCTTTTCCTCGTGGTGGCTGGGGGCCGGGATGCGGCCCAGCGTCATGAGCAGTTCTGCCTGTTCATCCTTGCAGGACGCTATAAAACGATCCAGCTCTTCTTTTTCGATCATACAGTTTCCTCCGTTTCCCATAGCAGCCGTACCACCGCAAAAAGGAGCAGAGCTGTGGTTGATCAGCTCTGCTCCTTTGCAGAAGGGGGTCTCCGGTTAAAACCAATACCTTTGAAGAATTCTGTGCACAAATGCGGTAACCTATAAAAAGCCGGGTGTCATCTACTTTAAGATGGCATCCGGCTTTTCTATTTTGATGGGTTTCCAAAGGGGCCAAAGCAGGCGAACCCACCATCTCCATGACGGCTCTGCTTGAACTGCTCAAGGATGCCGACCCGGAAATGAAGGCAAAGCTCCGCCTGGCACTGCTCACCTGATGCAAAAAAGGGCACTGATTGCAATGCAATACAGCGCCCTACATCATCGGACATGGATAACACCGACCGTGCAAAAACCGTGCAGCCATGGCTTACAAAACAAAAAAGCCATGAAATCTTTCGATTCCACGGCATTTTCTGGTGCGAGTAGTGATACAGCATTTTTTGAAAACCATCGTAGTAAAATTTGTTTTTGAGGCCATCGGATAGCAACTTGCTTGTATCGCACCCCGATGGGCAGCCGTGTTTGAAATACAGTTGCCTTTTATATACCACACAACCTAAAAATTATCAAGTACGCGCAGCGTTCACTTCTCCCATCACCGGGAGCAAATGGACGCTGCTTTTTTTGTTTGCAACGAAAGGAGGCATCCGTGAAATGGCAGTTTTTCGGATAGAAAAGAACAGCGGCTACACGGTCATGTCAAACCACCACCTGCGGAACCGGGCCTTATCCCTGAAAGCCAAGGGCTTACTCTCCCAAATGCTCTCCCTGCCGGAAGATTGGGACTACACCCTGCAAGGGCTGGCCCGTATCAACCGGGAAAGCATTGACGCGATACGGCAGGCCATCCGGGAACTGGAACAAGCAGGCTACATCCAGCGTTCCAGAGAACGGGACGAGAAAGGACGGCTGCGCGGTGCAGACTATGTGATCTTCGAGCTGCCGCAGCCTGTTCCTGCATCGGTTTCACCTACATTGGAAAATCCAACGTTGGAGAATCTCACGCAGGAAAACCCTACGTTGGAAAATCCAATGCAATTAAATAAAGATAAACTAATTACAGAAAAACAAAAGAAAGAGGGATTAAATACCGATTCCATTCCTATTCATTCCCCAAACCCCTTGCCTTTGAACGAGGACGAGGCAGCGGCACCGCCGCCGGAACGGACAGGAAGCCGAAAGAAAGCGGCCTATCAAATCTACCGGGACCTGATTTTGGAGAACATCGAGTATGACACCCTCATCCAGAATCCCCGGATAGACCGGGAGCAGCTGGACGAGATCGTGGACATCCTGCTGGAAACCGTCTGCACCAACCGCAAGTCCATCCGGGTGGCCGGGGACGATTACCCGGCAGAGCTGGTCAAGGCAAAGTTCCTGAAGCTGGACAGCCATCACATCGAGTTCGTCATGGACTGCCTGCGGGACAACACCACCAAAGTCCGTAACATCAAGCAATACCTGCGGGCCATGCTGTTCAACGCCCCCAGCACCATCAACAGCTACTATGCGTCCCTTGTGGCGCACGACATGGCACAGCCCGATTGGGGCCGCCCGCCCAACACCTGACCGAAAGGAGTACCCATCCATGAGAACACTTTACCTGCGGCGGCTGGTGGTTCCACCCTAGCTGCCGCTTTTCCGACTACCTGCCAAGGAGGAATGCTGAATGCAGGAAGAAGTCACCCAGAAAACCATTGCCCTGTCCATGAAAACAGGCAAGCTCACCTCCCAAGCCCTGCAAGCTGCGCTGAAAAAATACTTGCAGCACCGGGCCAAGGGGCCAAAGCTGCATCACGGCAAGCAAAGCCTGAAACAGCTGAAAGCCCACGGCGCGGCTCTGACCAACATTGAAGTCACGGAGGCGAACATCGGGGCATTCAAACCCTGCGCCAAGAAGTACGGCGTAGACTTCACCTTGCGCAAAGACAAGACTAACCAGCCGCCCCACTACATCGTGATCTTCAAGGCCAAGGATGCGGACAATCTGGAACAGGCGTTCCGGGAGTTCACCGCCAAAACGCTCTCCAAGGAGCAGCGGCCCTCCATCCGCAAAGTGCTGGCAGTGGCTAAACAGAAAGCGGCCCAGCAGCCGAAACGCGCCAAAGAAAAAATCAAGCAAAGGGGGCTGGAACGATGAAGCCGGAACTGAAAAAGCTGCTGGTGCTGAATCTGCCGTATCTGCTGTTCGTGTACCTGTTCGCCAAATGCGGGCAGGCATACCGTCTGGCGGCGGGCGTGGATGCTTCGGCAAAGCTACTCCACCTGACGAACGGCATCTCTGCTGCCTTTGCAAACCCGCTGCCCAGCCTGCATCCGTTTGACCTCTGCGTAGGCCTTGCCGGGGCGGTGGCTGTCCGGCTCATCGTGTACAGCAAGGGCAAGAACGCCAAGAAGTACCGCAAGGGTGAGGAATACGGTTCTGCCCGGTGGGGCACCGCCAAAGACATTGCCCCGTACATCGACCCCAAGTTTGAAAACAACATCCTGCTGACCCAGACCGAACGCCTGACCATGACCGGGCGGCCCAAAGACCCCAAGACGGCCCGGAACAAAAATGTGCTTGTGATCGGCGGCTCCGGCAGCGGCAAGACCCGCTTCTATGTGAAGCCCAACCTCATGCAATGTTTCCCCACTTCCGACTATCCCACCTCATTCGTGGTCACAGACCCAAAAGGCACACTGGTTCTGGAAACGGGCCAAATGTTCCAGCGGGCAGGCTACCGGGTGAAAATCCTGAACACGATAAACTTTTCCAAGTCCATGAAGTACAACCCGTTTGTTTACATCCACTCGGAAAAGGATGTGCTGAAGCTGGTGAATACCCTTATCGCCAACACAAAGGGCGAGGGTGAAAAATCGGCGGAAGATTTTTGGGTGAAGTCGGAACGGCTGTTCTACACCGCACTCATTGGCTACATCTGGTACGAGGCCCCGGCAGAGGAAATGAACTTCACCACCCTGCTGGAAATGATAAACGCCAGTGAAGCCCGCGAGGATGACCCGGACTTTCAAAGCCCGGTGGACCTCATGTTTGAACGGCTGGAACAGAAAGACCCGGACCACTTCGCTGTCCGGCAGTACAAAAAGTTTCTGCTGTCGGCGGGCAAGACCCGTTCCTCCATCCTGATAAGCTGCGGTGCCCGTTTAGCCCCATTTGACATCCGGGAGGTGCGGGAGCTGATGGAGGACGATGAAATGGAGCTGGACACCATCGGGGATGAAAAGACCGTACTGTTCCTGATTATGAGTGACACGGACACCACCTTCAACTTCATTCTGGCCATGCTCCAAAGCCAGCTTATCAACCTGCTGTGTGACCGTGCGGATGATAAATACGGCGGTCGGCTGCCTGTCCATGTGCGGCTGATTCTGGACGAGTTCGCCAACATCGGGCAAATTCCCAACTTCGACAAGCTGATCGCCACCATCCGCAGCCGGGAAATCTCGGCATCTATCATCTTGCAGAGCCAGTCGCAGCTGAAAGCTATCTACAAGGATGCGGCCGAAATCATTTCGGACAACTGCGATTCTGTTCTCTTTTTGAGTGGGCGGGGCAAGAATGCCAAAGAAATCTCCGATGCGCTGGGGAAAGAGACCATCGACAGTTTCAACACCAGCGAGAACCGGGGTTCTCAAACCTCCCACGGACTGAACTATCAAAAATTAGGAAAGGCGTTGATGTCAGAGGACGAAATCGCAATCATGGACGGCGGCAAGTGTATTTTGCAGCTGCGGGGCGTGAGGCCGTTCTTCTCGGAGAAGTTCGACATCACCAAGCACCCGCACTACAAATACCTTGCAGACGCGGACAAGAAAAACACCTTTGATGTAGACAGGTTTTTATCCACTCTGCGCCGGAAGCGGCATCAGGTGGTCGCACAGGACGAAAGTTTTGACCTGTACGAAATCGACCTGCCGGACGAAAATTCAGCCGAATAATTTTTATTTTGAGTGCCGCAGAACAAGCGGCAGAAAGTGAGGACCTTATGGAATTTTTCAACAGCGCAGTCGATACTTTGCAGACCATCGTGGTCGGTCTGGGCGGTGCCCTGTGTGTCTGGGGCGGCATCAACCTGTTGGAGGGTTATGGACAGGATAACCCCGGCAGCAAGAGCCAGGGCGTGAAGCAGCTGGTCGCTGGCGGCGGCGTTGCCCTGATCGGCGTGACCCTTGTCCCGCTGCTGTCCGGGCTGCTGGGCTAACCTCAACTTATCCGAACATCCATCTTTGAGACCCCACCGCGCTCTCCCAGAAAAGTGGGAGGGCGCGGGAAAGGAGGTATCTTTGCTTGATTAGTGAGATCATCGAGAAATGGATAAAAGGCATTTTGATTGATGGCATCACGGGCAACCTCTCCGGCCTGTTCGATAACGTGAACGCCAAGGTGGGCGAAATCGCTTCGGACGTTGGTTCTACCCCGCAGGCATGGAACAGCGGCATTTTCAATATGCTGCGCAGTCTTTCCGAAACGGTAGTGCTGCCCATTGCAGCGGCCATCCTTGCCCTTGTGATGTGCCATGAGCTTATCCAGATGATTACCGAAAAGAACAATATGCACGACTTTGACACCTCCATGTTCTTCCGCTGGATTTTCAAGTCTGCTTTTGCCATCCTCATTGTCAGCAATACATGGAACATCGTCATGGGCGTGTTCGATGCCACCCAGAGCGTTGTCAACCAAAGCTCCGGCGTGATCATCGGCGAAACATCCATCCACTTTGACCGCCTGATACCCGGACTGGAATTTCAACTGGAAAGCATGACCATCGGCAGTCTGCTCAGCCTGTGGTTCCAGACCCTTGTAGTGGGCCTGACCATGAACATCCTGTCCATCTGCATCTTTCTTGTGACCTACGGCCGCATGATTGAAATATATGTGGTCACAGCGTTAGGCCCTATCCCGCTTGCCACCATGGGCAGCAGCGAGTGGCGCAGCACCGGGCAGAATTATTTGAAGTCTTTGCTGGCGCTGGGTTTCCAAGCGTTCCTGATTATGATTGTCGTGGGCATTTACGCGGTGCTGATACGCAACATTTCGGGCGCGGCGGACATTGCCGGGGCTATCTGGGGTTGCATGGGCTATACCGTTCTGCTCTGTTTCTGTCTATTCAAGACCGGCAGCATCAGCAAGTCCGTATTCGGTGCCCATTGAGAAAGGAGCGTTTGAATGGCGTATGTGACCGTTCCAAAAGATTTGACCCATGTAAAATCCAAAGTCTTATTCGGGCTGACCAAGCGGCAGCTGGTCTGCTTCGGCGGTGCGCTTTTAACGGGCGGACCGCTTTATTTTTTGGCCCGGAACTATCTTTCCAACAGCGCAGCGGCCCTGCTGATGATTTTTGCCATGCTGCCGGGGCTGCTGTTCGCTCTGTTCGAGCGGCACGGCCAGCCCCTTGAAGTGGTGATTCAGCAAATGATTCAGTGCTGCTTTATTCGTCCCAAGGAAAGGCCCTATCAGACCAACAATGCTTACGCCGCCCTTGTGCGGCAATACCAAATGGAACAGGAGGTAAAGGCCATTGTCCAGAAAAACGATACCCCGCGAAACCGAAAAGCCCAAAAAGCTCACCCGCGCCCAGAAAAAAGAAATTGATGCCGTTCTCCGCAAGTACAAGGGTGACGGCAAGCCCCGCACGGCACAGGCCACCATCCCGTATGAGGCCATCTACCCGGACGGTGTGTGCCGCATTGACCGACGCACGTTCTCCAAGTGCATTGCCTTTGAGGACATCAGCTATCAGCTGGCCCAGCCGGAAACGAGGACCGCCATCTTTGAACACCTGTGCGACCTGTACAACTATGTGGATGCCTCCATCCATGTGCAGCTTTCGTTTCTCAATCGCAAGGTTGACCCGGTGCAGTATGCAAAAAGTTTTGAGATCGTACCGCAGGGGGATGATTTTGACGACATCCGCGCCGAGTACACCGCCATCCTGCAAAAGCAGCTTGCCAGCGGAAACAACGGCATTGTCAAAACCAAGTACCTGACGTTCACCATCGATGCCGACAGCCTGAAAACGGCGCGGGCTCGGCTGACCCGCATTGGCCTTGATCTGCTGGGCTACTTCAAGACTATGGGCTGCGTGGCGCACGTCATGGACGGGCAGGAGCGTTTGGAGGTGCTGCACGGCATCTTCCACCCGGACGGCGAACCGTTCCGCTTTGAATGGGACTGGCTGGCACCCTCCGGCCTGTCCACCAAAGATTTTGTGGCCCCGTCCTCCCTCTGCTTCGGCACGGCCAAGACCTTTGGGCTGGGCGGCAAGTATGGAGCTGTGAGCTTTTTACAAATCCTTGCGCCGGAACTTTCAGACGAAATGCTGGCCGACTTCCTCAAAACGGAAAGCGGGATTCTCGTCAATCTCCATGTGCAGGCCATTGACCAGACCGAGGCCATCAAAACCATCAAGCGGAAGATAACAGACCTTGATGCCATGAAGATTCAGGAGCAGAAAAAGGCTGTCCGTTCCGGGTACGACATGGATATCCTCCCCAGCGACCTTGCCACCTACGGCGAGGATACCAAAAAGCTGCTGAACAAATTGCAGACCCGGAACGAACGGCTTTTCATGCTGACTTTTTTAGTGCTGAACGTGGCCGACACCAAGCAAAAGCTGGGCAACGATGTGTTCCAAGCGGCGGGTGTGGCCCAGAAGTACAACTGCTCCCTTGTCCGGCTGGACTACCAGCAGGAGCAGGGCCTTGTGTCCAGCCTGCCGCTGGGTATCAACCAGGTAAAGATTCAGCGCAGCCTCACCACCTCCAACGTGGCGGTGTTTGTGCCCTTTGTCACGCAGGAGCTTTTCCAGAGCGGTGCGGCCATGTACTACGGCATCAACGCAAAATCCCACAACATGATCATGCTGGACCGCAAGCAGGCCCGGTGTCCCAACGGCTTGAAGCTGGGCACGCCCGGCAGCGGCAAATCCATGAGCTGCAAGTCCGAAATCGTCAGTGTGTTTTTAACGACTGCTGACGATATTTTCATTTCAGACCCAGAGGCCGAGTATTACCCGCTGGTCAAGCGGCTGCATGGGCAGGTCATCAAACTTTCGCCCACCAGCAAGGACTATGTGAATCCTCTGGACATCAACCTGAATTATTCCGAAGATGACAGCCCGCTGGCCTTGAAGTCGGATTTTGTGCTGTCGTTCTGTGAGCTGGTCATGGGCGGCAAAACAGGTCTGGAAGCGATTGAACGCACCGTGATAGACCGTGCCGTGAAAGCCATCTACCGCCCCTATCTGGCGAATCCCAGCCCGGAGAATATGCCGATTTTGTCTGACCTCCACCAAACCCTGCTCGACCAGCACTTGCCGGAAGCGGACCGGGTAGCGCAGGCACTCGACCTGTATGTGTCCGGCTCGCTGAATGTGTTTAACCACAAAACGAATGTGGACATCCACAACCGGCTTGTGGCCTTTGACATCAAAGAGTTAGGCAAGCAGTTAAAAAAATTGGGGATGCTCATTATCCAAGACCAGATATGGGGCCGCGTCACCCAGAACCGCAGTCAGGGCCGCGCCACATGGTATTTTGCAGACGAGTTCCACTTGCTCTTGAAAGAGGAACAGACCGCCGCGTACAGTGCCGAGATTTGGAAACGCTTCCGCAAATGGGGCGGTGTGCCCACGGGCGCCACCCAGAATGTGAAGGACCTTCTTTCTTCCCCGGAGATCGAGAACATTCTGGAAAACAGCGACTTCATCACGCTGCTGAATCAGGCATCCGGCGACCGCAAAATCCTTTCGGAACGGCTGAACCTCTCCGCAGACCAGCAGAAGTACATCGACAATTCCGAACCGGGCGAAGGACTGCTGATTTTTGAAAATGTGGTGCTGCCGTTTTCCAATCCCATCCCGAATAACACCCAGCTCTATAAAATCATGACCACCCGGCTCAGCGAGGTGGTGGAGCTATGAGCTTAACACATTTCAGCTTGTTTTCCGGCATCGGCGGCATCGACCTTGCCGCGGAAGCAGCGGGGTTTACCTCTGTCTGTCAATGCGAGTGGGCGGCATTTCCCGCCGCTGTGCTGGCAAGCCACTGGCCGGAGGTGCCCCGCTTTCAGGACATCACCACCGTAACAAAGGAGGCTTTCTTTGAAAAAACAGGACTTCACACCGTCACCCTCATTTCAGGTGGTTTCCCGTGCCAGCCGTTCTCCACCGCAGGGCGGCAGCGCGGCTTCCACGATGAACGCTATTTGTGGCCCGAAATGCTGCGCGTTATCCGGGAATTGCAGCCCCGTTGGGTGCTTGGAGAAAATGTTGCTGGCTTCCTCCGTATGGGGCTCGACAAAACGCTCATTGACTTGGAGCAGGCAGGTTACGATGTTCGGGTTTTCGTATTACCTGCTGCTGCCGTTGGCGCGTGGCACGAACGGAAACGGGTATTCATCATCGGCTCCGCTGCTTCCCACACCCCTTGCCAGCGACACCGGGGATGTGGGCAAGGGGTTGGACATCCAAATCTCTGCGAATGGCAGCTATCGCAAGATGAACAAGGATGGCAAAGCATGGACGGCGCGGCTCTCTCATGTGATTTACCGTATGACACCCACCACACTGGAAAAGCCCTACCTCAACCCGGACTGGGTAGAGTGGCTGATGGGTTTCCCGCGCAAATGGACGGACATTCCCTTTGGGCCGAAGAACCCGCCGACATCCCGCGTCTGACCGAGGATGTGCCGAACCGCAGCAAGCGGATGAAAACGCTGGGCAATGCGGTTTCGCCGCCGCAGGTGTTCCCGATTCTCAAATACATTGCGGACATTGAAACAAGCTGCTGCCCGATGGGAGGTGAAGAACCTTGAAAGAATTGCAGGCAAAAGCCAAAGTCACCCAGACCATGACCCGTGACGGTCTGGTGGTAGAAAATCAGGCTGACGGCACTGTGGAGAACGTTTCCAGCCGGGAGGCGGAGCAGGATTATTCTACGGATTCCGAGGGCAAGACCGAAAAAATACTGGAACGCACCGAGGACGTAAAGGACAAGCACAAGGCAAAGAAAAAAGCCAAACAAGCTGCGGAAACCGCCGAGAGTGAAGATGGTCTGCACCGTTCCGCCGCCCGTCTGGAACTGACCGAAGAAGAACGGGCAGACCCGGCGTTGCAGCCGTTTATTCAAAAAGCGGAAGCGAAAGCCGACAAGCTGGATGCGGCCCGCGCTGCTCTGCCGAAAAAGCGCGTCCCGGTCAAGAAAAAAGTTTACGATGCAGCCAGCGGCAAGGCAAAATCCACCCTGCAGTTTGAGCAGCAGGACAAAGGCCCACCCAGCCTGAAACCAAACCCGGCCAGCCGCCCGCTGTCGGAAGCATTGCTGTTCGCTCACGGAAAAATCCACGAGGTCGAACACGAAAATGTGGGCGTGGAGGGCGGCCACAAAGGTGAAGAACTGGTGGAGCGTCAGACCGCCAAAGCCATCCGCAGCGGCATCCGGCACCACAAGATGAAGCCCTACAAGGCCGTGGAAAAGGCAGAGCGTCAGCTCATGTCTGCCAATGCAGAATATTTTTACCAGAAATCCTTGCGGGACAATCCGCAAATTGCACAGGCGGCCAGCAACCCCATTTCCCGGATGTGGCAGAAACGGCGTATCAAACAGCAGTATGCCAAAGCTGCACGGCAGGCCGGACAAGCCGCCGCGCAGGGTGCAGCCGCCACCGCAGAGAACGGTTTCCGGGTAACGAAGCTGGCGGCCGAGGGCGGCGAACGGGTAGCCGAATTTGCGGCCCGGAACTGGAAAACCATTCTGATCGTGGCGGTGTTCGGTCTGCTGGCTCTGCTCTTGATAACGGGTTTGCAGTCCTGCACCGTGATGGCGGGCACCGCTGGAACCGGCGTGACGGCATCTTCTTATTTTTCCAAGGACAAGGATATGCTGGGTGCAGAGAAGGCTTATGCCAAGCTGGAACAAAAGCTGCAACGGTATCTCGACACCTACGAGGCCACCCACAACTATGACGAGTATCATTTTTATCTGGATGAAATCGAGCATGACCCCTATGTGCTAATCTCGATTTTGTCCGCGCTGCATGACGGCGTGTTCACACTGGCCGAGGTGCAGGGCGAACTTGAAATGCTCTTTGAAAAGCAATACATCCTGACCGAGACCGTGACCATGCAGATACGCTACCGTACAAAAATGATGGTCATTATTGGCCCGTATGGTGTGCCGCAAGTTATCACCTACCAAGAACCGTATGAATACTACATCTGCACGGTCAAGCTGAAAAACAAGGATTTGTCCCATTTGCCCGTGGAAGTGCTGACCGAAGAACAACTCAGTGCTTATTCGCTCTATATGCGCACGCTGGGCAACCGGCCGGATTTGTTTGGCAAAGCGCAGTACCCCAATGCGTCCACCATCAAGCAGCCCACCTACTACGATATTCCCCCGGAAGCACTAAAGGATGATAGGTTTGCCGCCATGATGGAGGAAGCCACGAAGTACATCGGCTACCCGTATGTGTGGGGCGGCAGTTCGCCCAGCACCAGCTTTGATTGCAGCGGCTACATTTCGTGGGTGCTGAATCACTCCGGCTGGAACGTGGGCCACCAGACCGCACAGGGCCTTTACAACCTCTGTACTCCTGTTTCGACGGCGCAGGTCAAACCGGGCGACCTTGTGTTTTTCAAGGGAACCTACGATACCCCCGGCGTGAGCCATTGCGGTATCTATGTAGGCAATTCCATCATGCTGCACTGCGGCGACCCTATCTCTTACACAAACCTCAACTCAAAATATTGGCAGGAACATTTTTACAGCTATGGGCGTTTACCGTGACGCCAGAAAGGATTTTGTATGGCAAAAAGACTTTCCCGCATTGAGCGCGACATCGAACGGCTCAAAGAAAAAATCAGCGAATACCAGCAGCAGTTGAAAGAACTGGAATCTGCAAAGACTGAACAGGAAAACCTGCAGATCATTCAGCTGGTGCGCAGCATGAACATGAAGCCGGACGAGTTCGCGGCCTTCCTGCGCAGCGGTGCGCTGAATGCTGCACCCACCGCCACCCCGTACCACAAACAGGAGGATGCCGCCGATGAAACCTGACAACTGGAACCGCTTCGCTGCCGGACTGCTGGCTATCCTGCTCTGCCTCTGTTCGTTCTCCATGCCTGTTTTTGCAAGCGGCACTGACCCTGCCCCGGAACCTCTGCCAGAAATTGCCGAGGAAGAACCGACTACGGGCGGCATGGAGCCGGAGGGCGTGTCCATCACGCCCAAAGGCAACGCAACACTGGTGGATGATTTTTACGGCGACAAGCAGCTTATCACCGTGACCACCAAGGCCGGGAATTATTTTTACATCCTGATTGACCGCGCCAACGAGGACAAGGAAACTTCTGTCCACTTTCTGAACCAAGTGGACGATGCCGACTTGCTGGCTCTGCTGGATGAAGAACCGCAGACCGCCGAGGTCTGCACCTGCACGGTGAAATGTGAGGCCGGAAACGTCAACGAAAACTGCCCCTTGTGTGAAAAGAGCCTGCGCAACTGCACGGCCCCGGAAGCGGTGAAAACCGACACCGAAACGCCGCAGGAAAAGCCCAAGTCCAACATGGGCAGTCTGATGATCCTGCTGGTGCTGGCTCTGGCGGGCGGCGGCGCGGCCCTCTATTATTTCAAGTTCCGCAAGCCCAAGGCCGATACCACCGGGCACGATGATCTGGACGAATACGATTTTGGCGAGGACGAGGATGCAGACGAGGAACCGGCTGAAATCGAGATTCATTCGGAGGACGGACAGGAGGACGAAACATGAGCTTTCAGCTGGTGATCGCCGAAAAACCCAGTGTGGCCCGCAGCATTGCCGCCGTGATCGGGGCCACTGAAAAGCAAACCGGCTATTGGCAGGGCGGTGGTTATTTGGTCAGCTGGTGCATCGGGCATCTGGTGTCCTTTGCCGAGGCGGGCCAGTACGATGAAAAATACTGCAAGTGGAAGTATGAAGATTTGCCCATCCTGCCCCAGCCGTGGCAGTTCATTGTCCCGGACGAAAAGAAACAGCAGTTTGAAGTTCTGCGTGCCCTGCTCAACCGCCCGGATGTGGACAGTGTGACTGCCGCAACCGACGCAGGCCGGGAGGGAGAACTGATCTTCCGCTTTGTCTACCAAATGGCCGGCTGCACGAAACCCGTAAAGCGGCTCTGGATTTCCAGCATGGAGGATGCCGCCATCCGGGAGGGCTTTGCAAACCTGTGCCCGGATTCGGATTATGATGCGCTGTACCAATCGGCCCTCTGCCGTGCAAAAGCAGATTGGCTGGTGGGCATCAATGCAACGCGGCTGTTTTCGGTGCTGTACCACAAGACTCTGACCGTGGGCCGCGTACAGACACCGACATTGAAAATGTTGGTGGACCGGGATGCAAAAATTCTGCGCTTCCAAAAAGAAAAGTATTACACGGTCGGCATCCAGTCCGGCAGCTTGAAAGCGGACAGTGGGCGCATTGCGGATGCAGAAACCGCAAATTCTCTCAAAGAAAAATGCACAGGTGCAAATGCAGTCTGCACGTCCATTCGGCGAGAGAAAAAGGCGGAACAGCCGCCCAAACTTTATGACCTGACCACCTTGCAGCGGGAGGCAAACCGCTTGTTCGGATTTACGGCAAAGCAGACCCTTGATTATGCCCAGCAGCTTTACGAGAAGAAACTGCTGACCTATCCCCGCACGGACAGTCAATATCTGACCGAGGATATGGGCCAGACAGCACAACATCTTGTGTCTGATCTGCTGGGGCTGCTGCCCTTTGCCCAAGGGCTTGCACTTACCCCGGATGTGGGCCGGGTGCTGAACAACAAAAAGGTATCGGACCACCACGCCATCATCCCCACGTCCGAATTTGTAAAGCAGGGTTTCATTGGTCTTGCCGAGAGTGAATGCAAGCTGATGAACCTTGTCTGCTCCAAACTGCTCTGCGCCGTGGCTGCGCCCCATGAGTACGAAACTGTGACTGCTGTGTTCTCCTGCGCCGGGAACGAGTTCACCGCCAAGGGAAAGACGGTGCTTGTTCCCGGTTGGAAAGAAATCGACCAGCGGTTCCGCTCCAACCTGAAAGCAGATACCGAGGAAGAAGTGCTGAACACCCTGCCGGAACTGGCCGAGGGACAGAGTTTTTCCGTGATGGCTAACGTTTCGGAACACTTCACGTCCCCGCCGAAAGCCTACACCGAAGATACGCTCCTGTCGGCAATGGAGCGGGCCGGGGCCGAAGATATGCCGGAGGAAGCGGAACGCAAGGGGCTGGGCACACCCGCCACCCGTGCCGCGATTCTGGAAAAGCTGGTGCAAATGGGCTTTGTGCAGCGCAAGGGCAAACAGCTTATCCCCACCAAGGACGGCATCAATCTGGCGGTGGTTCTGCCGGAAAGCCTGACCTCTCCCGTCCTGACCGCTGAATGGGAAAATCGCCTGACCGAGATTGCCAAGGGCAATGCAGACCCGGACGATTTCATGGCCGAAATTGAGGCGCAGGTGCGCCAGTTGGTCAAGACCTATTCCTGCATCAGTGCGGACAAGCAAAACCTGTTCCAGCCGGAACGGGTTATCATCGGCAAGTGTCCCCGGTGTGGTGAAAACGTCTACGAGGGCAAGAAAAACTTCTACTGCGGAAATCGTGGCTGTCAGTTCGTAATGTGGAAGAATGACCGCTTCTTTGAGCAGCGAAAAAAGGCGTTCACCCCGAAGATCGCCGCTGCTCTACTCAAAAACGGCAAGGCAAAGGTCAAGGGTCTCTATTCCGAAAAGACAGGCAAAACCTATGATGCAACGGTGCTTCTAGCAGATACGGGAGGCAAGTACGTCAATTACCGGGTAGAGCGTAAAGAGTAAGGCAAAAATACGAGGGCCGGTTATGGTAAGGTGAAGCATTCATTTTGCCATAACCGGCTCTCTCTATCCGTAGGATAGCAAAAAGGAGTGTGACCAAATGAGCGAATTATTTTCCATCCAGCTGCAAAATCGGCAGCAGCAAGGCAGGGATGGCGTCTGGCTGGACCTGCCCACTACAACCGAACAGGTACAAGCGGCCCTGCGGCAAATCGGCATTTCGTCCGATAATCCGCAGGGCCTTTTCATTTCTGGCTACTTTGCCGAGGAAGAAAAGCGTTTTGCGATTCCCTACAACATGGTACTGGCATCCAATGTGGACGAACTGAACTTTCTGGCATCACGACTGGAAACACTCTCTACCGGGGAACGCACAGAGCTGAACGCCGCCCTGCAAGCCCCGCAGAGTGAGCTTTTCAGCATCGGGAGAATCACCGACTTTCCTGAAAACGTGGACTACTATGTGCATCTGCCGGATGTGCACGGGCCTGCCCAGCTAGGAGATTACTACCTGAATCGCTCCGGCATGGTGAATATGCCGGAAGAATGGAAAGGCGGCATCGACACGGCGCAGTTTGGCCGCTATGTGGCCCAGCAGGAGCAGGGCGTGTTTACCGAGTATGGCTACCTTGTCAAAAGCGGGGACGAGTGGCAGAAAGTCCACGAGGGCCAGCCTGTGCCGGAGGAATACCGGGTACTGTCCTTTCCTGCGCCGGAAGTTTTGCGAGATTCGGCCAACATCCCGCCGCCTGTTCAGCCTGAAACGGAACCGCAGAAAGTTATTCCCATTATCCTAAACGGCAAGGACAGCGCGGAACGCATGAAAGAAATCACGGACCGGCTGGAAACGGGCATTCAGCAGTTGTTCGACAGTGACCGCTACAAAGCTTACCTTACCACGATGGCAAAATTTCATAATTACAGCTTCAACAATACCTTGCTGATTGCCATGCAGGGCGGACAGCTGGTGGCGGGCTTCAACAAGTGGAAAGACACGTTCCACCGCACCGTGAAAAAGGGCGAAAAGGGCATCAAGATTCTGGCTCCTGCGCCGTACAAGGTCAAGCAGAAGATGGAAAAGCTGGACGAACAGGGCAAGCCGATTCTGGATAAGGATGGAAAGCCGCTGACGGAGGAAAAAACGGTGCAGATTCCGGCCTTTAAGGTGGTTTCCGTGTTCGATGTCAGCCAGACCGAGGGCGAACCGCTGCCCTCTATCGCGGTGAATGAGTTGTCTGGCAGCGTACAGGACTACCAAGATTTTTTCAAAGCATTGGAGCAGGCATCCCCGGTGCCCATCGGGGTTGAGGACATCGAGGGCGAGGCGCATGGCTACTTTCATCTGCTCGACAACCGCATTGCCATCCAAGAGGGCATGAGCCAGTTACAGACCATCAAGACGGCCATCCACGAGATTGCCCATGCAAAGCTGCACGCCATCGACCCAGACGACCCGGAACAGGCCAACCGCCCGGACAGCCGCACCCGCGAGGTGCAGGCCGAAAGCGTGGCCTATACTGTCTGCCAGCACTATGGGCTGGACACGTCTGAGTATTCGTTTGGCTATGTGGCTGGGTGGAGTTCGGGCCGGGAACTGGCGGAACTGAAAGCCTCTCTGGAAGTTATCCGCAGCACAGCCCATGAGCTGATCTCTGCACTGGACGAACATCTGGCAGAGCTGCGCCAGCAGCGGGAAGCAGACCTTTCTGCTGCACAGGAGACTGCATTTGTGCTGGACAGTGGCAACACCCTGTTCATCCAGACCTGCGATTCCGGCTATGACTACACTCTGTACGGCCCAGACAACAAGGCTCTGGACGGAGGCCAGCTAGACGCGCCCGGTCTGACCCTGCCAGATGCCGGGCAGGAAGCACTTAATCTGCTGGGGCAGACAGCCGCAGTGTCGGAAGTCCTGTTGGGCGACAAGCTGGCGGCGTTCCAAGAGGCGGCGGAAAAGGCAAACGAAATTCCCACGCCCATTAAAATTCCAGACCCCGCCGCAGAGCCTACGGTCACGGTTCTGTGGAGCGAAAGTGACAAACTGCAGGACGGCGAAATCATGCCGCTGTCCGTGGCAAACCGCGTCTTTGAAGAACTGGACGCCGCCCAGCACACGGAACGGGAAAAGGACGGCTACACGGGCGGCTGGTACGACAAGACCGCATTCCGTATTGATTTTACCCTGAACGGCCAGCCCGACAACTACGAGGGACAGCAGGATTTTGGTGACGGAGAGGGTTCTTTGGTTCAGCATATCCAGAACTACCACGAATACTATGCCAGGGACGAGAACTGGAAAAATTTTGTTCTGCACAACAAAGGCCCGGAAGCGTGGGAGCAGGACAAGGCAGAGCGGGAAATGGTACTGACCGAGTTTATCCCGTACCTCAAACAGCATTGCAATCTTTCCGCTATGGAGCAGACGGCTACCGCCGCTTTGCGAGAGGGTCAGGATATTTCGCCGGAACAAGCCGCCTATTACAATGCCATTGTAACCTATGTGCAGGACTGCCGCCCGCTGCTCAACCAAGGCCAGTATGACTTGCCGGAACCGCCCAAGCTGGCCGACTTTGACCAGAGTTTGCAGGACTACAAGGCGCAGGTACAGTCCGAGATCGCGCAGGAAGCGGCGGCCGCCGGAATGACCGTAGAGGAATACGCGGCGGCAGGCTTTGAGGCACCGCAGCAGGATAGCTTTTCCATCTACCAGCTGCGCAATGAAGATTCCACCCGCGATTACCGTTTTGAGCCCTACGACCGCCTGCAGGCCGCTGGCCGAACCGTGGATAAGGCAAACTATATGGAGGTGTATGCCGCGCCGCTGACTGTTGGTACCACGTTGGAGGACATCTACCGCACATTCAATATAGACCATCCAGCAGACTTCAAGGGACACTCGCTGTCTGTTTCGGATGTAGTGGTGCTGCACCAGAATGGGCAGGACACCGCCCACTACTGCGACAGTGTGGGCTTCCAGCAGGTGCCGGAGTTCTTACGGGAAAATCCGCTGCGCACCGCAGAACTTTCCACCGAACAAAACGAAAATATGATTGATGGCGTGCTGAACAATACGCCCTCTCTGGGCGAATTGGAGGCCAAAGCAAAAGCCGGAGAACAAATCTCTCTGACGGACCTTGCCGCCGCAGTCAAGGCCGAAGAAAAGGCACCAAAAGCCAAGAAGTCCCGCGCAGCCAAACTGAAAAAGCCGTCCATCCGGGCACAGCTGGATGCCGCAAAAAAGGAACAGAGCAAACAAACGCAGCCACGGGAAAAGACAAAAGAATTGGAGGTGTAAACCGTGCAGAAGTTTGAAAATATGGATGTGATCGCTGCACTGGAAGCCATCATGCACCAGAACACCGCATACTATCAGAGCGATTTTTCCTACGACATTAAGATGCTGCGGGAAGCAGCCCGCAGCGACCAGCCGGAAGATAAGCTGCTGTTGTGGCTGTCCCGGCCTTCTGGAACATTCTGTTTCCGGGAACGGGATGTGTTGCTCAAAGATACCCAAGCCTACAATACATGGAAATTTTGCGGTGAACAGACCCATGACAGGATTCTTGCCTATGCGGTGGAGTTGACCGGTGCGGCCAATGGAACCGTGCAAGGCAATCTGTATGAACTGGACTATCAGCAGCACTTCCAGCATATCCGGGATGCCGCTCTGCCTGTGGGTGCCAATCGCCTGATCTACGAAAGTGGGATGCGGGAAATTGGCCCCAAAGAGCATTTCAACAGCCGCTCGGACAAATATTTTGGAGAGTTTGCGCGGTATGAAATGCAGCCCCGTGACTCGGAACTTCTACAAGCGGCCATCCGGCAGGAGCAGCGCAGTCGAGAACCGGCACGGCCCGGTGATTTCAAAGAACATCTTGCGGCACTGCACACTGGGCTGATCGAGGCCGAGGCGCAGCGTATCGCGGCAGATATGAAGCGGCTGGCTGCTCCCAACAGCCCGGACAAGAATCATTTTATGGTGGAGGTATCGCCCTATTTCACCAAGCTGGCATCCAGCCGGGACACGGACCAGCTGCTTGCCATGCTGCCGTATAAATCTTTACATCTGTCCAGCGTAAAAGACCGTTTTGGCATCTACGCGCTGGTTGACAAAAACGAGAACCGAGATAAGAACATTCGCAAACCCCGTGCTTCCGTCCGCAAGCAGCTTTCCGAAACAAAGCAGGCCGCCAGCCCGAAAAAGGCAGCGGCCCGCAGCAAACAACACGAAATGGAGGTCTGACCATGAATTTCAGCGTAGAAGAAGAAAATTTGATCTGTATGTACCACACCTCTGACCGCCGCCGCACGATGGCACGGATGCTGGCCGCCCTGCCGGATATGGACACGGAAATGCGGCGGCTGGCAAACGGTACCATTGCAAAGTTGGAGCGTATGACCGATGCTGACTTTGACGGACAGAGGTTTGATTTTGCAGGTGAGTAAATGAGAGAACGCTGGATATGGCAGCTTACCGGCTGCTGTGTCTAGCGTTCTTTTAGTGTCGCTTATACATTTTATAATAAAACTTCCATATAGCGCAGAACCTTGGGCTTTACACAAAGCTGCTCTGCATACTGCATCTATGTTGTTCATGCTATCATCTCGTTTGACAATAACACCTTATATTATATAGAAATGATGTGCTATTGTCAAAAGCAAACTTTATCAAGCTGGCTTTTTGTACCTCGGTATGCTACACTTGATACATGATAAGAAATATAAGGAAGGGAATAAGAAGATGATAATTCCATGTGGTGAAATACATGAAATTCTTAAAGGATGCTATACAATTGAAGGAAAAAGGATTTTAATAAAACATTCTTTATACAAAGGGGAACGAGAATTTGCGATAGCCCTTATAGAAGAATGTATGGGATTGTTGAGCGAGAAAGAAATAAACGATAAATTTGTCATACAGTATTTACAGGGACTTATATCATTAGCTACACCTCACAGTAAGCAATATGAGATGTTTTTGAATACATTTATACAAGAGCCTTGGGTGATAGAAGATGCTTTGAATGGCGAAAAACTTTCTCGTGAGGATAGTGTTGTAATAAAAAATCTCATGCAAACAAATATAGGAGAATACATGACGAAAGGTGAGTTCCAAAGTTGTTGCTATACAGCGATGCTTGCTTTTTTTCAGACGGCATATTGTATTTTGGAAAAGAAAATTGGATTTCACATCAGGCACATCGATATGATAGCTGATTTGGATGATGAACTTGAAAGCATACACCTATATGAAAGTGATAAACCAGTAGAAATAATCAGTATAGATTGGCATAGTAGCAACAAAATTAACAGCATTTATATGTTATATAAAAATCAATATGCTGGCTTGGATAAATCTTCTATTTTGGATTTGGTTTCTGCTGATGTTATAGAAGAAGATTATTATTATAAAGATGAGCGATTTTCAATTGCGCCGAGTATTTTGACAAAGCAGTATTGCTCAATTATAGAACATGAAGTAAATGAATTGATTCAATTGCTCAACTTGCCGAATAAGCCACAGCAACATCTCATGTGGAATAAGATGAAAAAATATGTTAAAGATAATAACATCGATTTGGAAGCAACAGATTTTTCTTTGTTGGAAGCATTAGAAGATTTACACGATTTACGAAACAAGGGTGCCCATGGAGATGTTATAACAAAAGATGAATATAAGATTATTAGCAGGTATAAGGATAAAGGAATTTTTCAAGGAATTTCAATAGAAAAATTGCGGATAAAGAACGGAAAAATACACCCAACAATAGATGAAATAAGCGAATATATGGGAATAGTCTGAATATTTGCTGCTTCAATTTCAAAAAGCCGGACACGGTGGCCTTGTGGCTGCTGTGTCCGGCTTTCTTGCATCTTGATTAAAATTCGGAATCGTCCGATTTATCATCCAGCTTCGGATGCTGCATATAGAAAATGTTCTTTTGGCGTTCAATTTCTGCCCGCAGCTGTTCTTTAGTTGGCAGATAGGTTAGATACTTTGACATGAACAGATGGTCGTTATCGTGCAGGACGGAATATCGCGCGATGTCCTCGCTGGTTTCGCCACACAGCAGAATGCCGATCGTGGGGTTGTCACCCTCTTTGCATTTGAGTTCATCGTACATCCGAACATACATATCAATCTGGCCGACATCTTGATGGGTGATCGTCCCCATCTTCAAGTCAATCAGAACATAGCATTTCAGTTCGATGTTGTAAAACACAAGGTCGATGTAGTAATCTTCCGTATCGGTCACAATATGCTGCTGCCGGGCCACGAAAGCAAATCCCTTTCCCATTTCCATAAGGAAGTCCCGGATGTGAGAAAGAATTGCAGACTCCAAATCGGACTCTGCAAAGGAATCTTCGGTGCGAAAGCCTAAAAATTCTGCCACGATGGGACTTTTGAGAAGTTCAAACTGATGCTTGGGTTCTGCTGCCGTTTTCTCTTTCATTTCTGCAATGACGGCTTCTTTTTTCGGAGAATGGAGCAGCCGATAATAATACTGTGTGCCAATGTTGCGGTCAAGGGTGCGAACACTCCAATTTTCATTAGCCGCTTCATTCATATACCAAACACGGGCATCTTCATCGGGAACACGCAGCAAAGCACGAAAATGTGACCAATTAAGATTTTGAACACGCGTGTTCAAAATCTCGGAATCAGGGAAGCAATGGTAAAATTTACGGTAATAGTGAAGATTTCGGCTGGAATAGCTGTTGCCGAATTCCTTTGTGAGTTCTGCCGAAAGAACTGGAATTAAGCGTTTTCCATACTCTGCACGCTCAGCACCGCTCTGTTCTTCTTCAACAATGCGTTTTCCAATATTCCAGTAGGTCATAATCATTGCACGGTTGGCTGCATTATAGGCAACGTTCTGGCCGACGGTAATCAAATTTTTAATATCGGAGATTACCGGCTGATACGGAATGAGGTTGTTGTCCAATTGAAAAATCTCCTTTCTACTTGAGAATTTTTTCTAAGAATCATTGTTTTAATTATAGCAGATATTGCTTGAACTGTCAGCGGGTTGTGACGAAAACTTGCGTGGCTTACCGTTCCTGCATCTGCTCCTTTCCCGGTGTTGTCCGCAGGATGCTATCCACATTCTGCTTGATGATGCCATACTCCTGCATCTGGCGTTTGGCTTCGGCGTACTGCCGCTGCAGCTGGTCTTTCTGCTCGGCCAATAGCTTATACTCGTCTTTCAGGGCGTAGAGGTCGGGCAGCTTTTGAAAGCCCTGCTCTTTCAGGGCCTTGGCTGCGGCCTCATAGAGAATCAAGGTGCCTTCGTGCCTGCGCCGGTACTGCTTTTTGTCAGCAGCTCGCTGATATTCCTGCACCAGTGGACGCAGTTCTTTATAGGTTGCGACATCCTTTATCAGTACGGACATTTCTGCAAGTCGGCGTTCGGCTGCTTTCAGCGCGGCGGCTGCTTCGGTGCTGGCGGCGGTGATCTCGGCCACCCGGCTTTCCAAATCCGGGTAGCTTTCGATTTCATGCTCGGTCAGGAAGTTCAGCGTCCGGGCAGCCTGTTTCAGATTGTGGAGTTTTGCCCACTTCTCATACCCTGCGGACTGCTGGGCCTTGATGCTGTTCTCCAAATCAATCCGCAGCGAGATTCTACGGTTTTCTTTGGGCTTCCGCTCCACGAACCGCCCTTTGATGCGCTCGGTGATAGCTTCCTCGGTGTAGGTTTCACCCAGCGTTTTGCAGCGGGTGAACCGTTCCTGTCCGGGCGCACGGAACGACACATACTTGCCCCTCTTGACCTCATAGCCCTGCTCCTGCAGGAGCCGCAGAAAATCGTCAAAATCCTTGGCCTGCGGGATGGCTACATCTATGGAAGCTTTCAGCTTTGCCTTCCAGCTTGTGCCCTTGCGGTGTGCGTCCCACTCGGCATAGCTCTTGCCCCGGCCTTGACCGGGCATCACCACAGACAGACTATGTTCCTTGCACAGCCGGTCGCTGGTGCGCCGGATGTAGGCATAACTCTGTCGGTTGGAAACATACTTTCGTTGGTTCACCATGTCCACGGCACAAAAGATGACGTGGTTATGGACGTGCCCCTTGTCAATGTGCGTGGTCAGCACATACGGGTATTTGCCTTGCAGGACTTCATCTGCAAGCTGCCGGCCAATCTCGTGGGCCTGCTCCGGCGTGGTTTCGCCCGGCGCAAAAGACTGTATCAGGTGGTGGGCCAGATTGTTGCCTTTCTGCATGGCTTGTGATAGCAGCAGTTCAAATTCGATGTCGGCGGTTTCATAGGAGCAGGCAAAGGAGGACACCAGCATTTTTTCATCCGTCTTGGCCGGATTCTCGATGTAGTCCAGTGCCTTTTTCAGCGTTGACTTGATAGGATGTATCTTTGTAACTGCCATATCTGCGCCAGCGCTCCTTTGATGTCCGCAACATCTTGTGTGTACAGCGGCCCCATGCTGTTCAGCCGCCGCGCAATCTGATTGACGTTGACGCCAATCTTCTGCAATTCGGCGGTCTGCGCCCGGATGTCGGTGGTGTCGATGTGGACAACATAACCATCTATCAGCATCTTCCGGGCGTAGGCAGAAAAATTCCGTGTGTGCAGCAGAGCCATCTTCTGCCGGATAAGTTTCTGTTCCTCCGGCGTCACGGGAACACGCAGAACAATTTTTCGGGTTCGGTTCGCCATAGTTTCACCTCGTTTCTTGGGGGTCTGGGGTACTCCCTAGCAAGCATTTTTGCCGGGAGTGGCTACACTCCCTATGCTTGCTACGTTACCTCTCCCCACTACTATGACACCACAATACCCCCGTTTTGCCCGCAAAATACAAAAAAATAAGAGGACGCTTTTTGCATCCTCTCAATGACCGTGCATGACAATCAGACACACACGGGCTCTTTTTCCTGTTCATGGATTCGTAAGGCACCGTCAATGGCACCTTCTACGATAGGTAAGTATTCTTCCGGGCAAAGCTGCAGCTTGTGGCTGACCCGCTGACGTTCCGCACTTTCTTCCCGCATGAGTTCCGGGTTGAAGTACCGCTCCACGGGCAGACCACATATTTTTATCAGCTGAATCACCACCGGCAGGCTGGGCAGCGTGCCTTCGTTTTCGATGTTCGCAAGATACCGGCTGTCACAATGTATCATGTCAGCCAGCGCACTGCGGGAAAGTTGTTTTGCCTTTCGAGCTGCCTTGACATCCGCTCCGAACGTTTCAAAGCCGGGACAGTCCTCAATTTTCGCCATTCTGCATCACCCATATACATTTTATAGTTCATGAGCGATTGGCGAAATGTTGCTATGTCCGTTCTGTCTACATTTTATAATTCATATTTTGATACTACTATCATTCACTTGATTATACATAATCCTTTGCAGTAGTTGTCAAAGCGAACACAAGAATATAAACACGAACGCTTCCTTTCCTGCCAAGATCAAAATAACATACAGCATCCAGAAGTTCATTCCAACGATATGTAGAGAGTTAAAATGCCACTTGTTTGAGTAACAGTAAAGCTTAAATTCTAGGTAAACTGCTCTATTTTTTTTCGTCTTTATTCTAAAGGATTTATTTGATTCTCTTTTAATAAAGCAATCCATGCTTGGATTGCTTCCACCAGTACATACTGCTGACGCAAAACAGCCATACCTGTTGCGGGAATACTGGGTTCATTTTCTTTTTTCTGTATATTATATTCCAGATAGGATTTTAAGGTACTAATATTTTCCTCAATTTCTGCTATACACGATTTTTGTTTTTCAGGTGGCAAGGAATCCAAATTCACAATAACTGCGTTGAAGTCTAGAAAAATGTTAATAGGTTTTTCAGAAATCTCAAACATGAGCCGTTCAAATTCTGCTTCTCCGGCATCCGTCAGGGAATAAATCACTTTTTCTGGCATCTTCCCTTCTTTTACGATTTCGCCTCGGATTAGCCCCTTTTCTTCTAACTGAATGGCTTTTTTATAAATGGATGGAGTGCTGATTTTTACCCATTTGGATATGTTTCTATATTCTACCAACTTTTGAATATCGTAGGCACTCATTGGCTCCTTTTTCAATATTCCCAATACAATTAAATCTATGGTTGCCATGTGGAATCACGTCCTTTCGCTATGTTTTCTGAATAAAAGAACACCGTCAAATTCACTATAAAATATAGTATTGTATTTTATACTTTTTGTCAAGATAAATTGCCTCACCTCTTGACATATACTATAAATTATAGTACTATTATTTATACTGTGTAGCACTATGGCCTACACTACTGTAAATTATACCTGAAGAGACGAAAGGAGTTTTAACAATGAATGAACGCAACAACAAACTTGAGCTTTTGGGCAGTGCGCCTATCCCCAAAGCTCTGATGGCTCTCGGCATACCGATTATGATTGGGATGTTGATCAATGCACTCTATAATCTGGTGGATGCCTATTTTGTGGCTGGTTTGGGAAAAAGTCAAATGGGTGCTATTTCTATCGTATTTCCGTTGGGACAAGTTGTGGTTGGTTTAGGTCTTATGTTCGGTAACGGAGCCGCATCCTATCTGTCAAGACTATTAGGACGCGGAGATAAAGATACCGCCGATAAAGTGGCAAGCACCGCACTGTATAGCAGTATTCTGATTGGTGCTATTATCATTCTACTTTCTACGATTTTCCTTAAACCAATTTTGGTGATGGTGGGAGCGACGGAAACAATTATGCCGTATGCCTCGACATACGCAAGAATTTATGTGCTGTCCTGTATTTTCAATGTGTTTAATGTAACAATGAACAATATTGTAAGTAGCGAGGGTGCAGCAAAAACGACCATGTGTGCCTTGCTATTGGGAGCCGTATTGAACATCGGATTAGACCCTCTTTTCATTTATATTTTGGACATGGGAGTAGAAGGTGCAGCAATCGCCACAGCAATTTCGCAAATGGTATCCACGCTTGTTTATCTCACCTATGTTCTTCGCAAAAAAAGCGTATTTACGTTCAGCATAAAAGAGTTTTCTCCTACGAGGCAAATGATGGCGGAAATTTTAAAAATTGGAGTTCCCACTTTGGTGTTCCAACTGCTGACAAGTCTTTCGATTGCGCTAATTAACCGCGCGTCCAGCAATTATGGCGATTCGGTCATTGCAGGTATGGGGGCGGTTACGCGAATTACTTCTATGGGAACTCTTGTTGTTTTTGGATTTCTGAAAGGGTTCCAGCCTATTGCTGGATTCAGCTATGGGGCAAAGAAGTTTGATCGCTTGCGCGAAGCAATCAAAACCTCAATCATTTGGTCTACAAGTTTCTGCTTAGTCGTAGGTTTGGTGATGGCTGTTTTTTCTATGCAGATTATCTCTCAATTTACTAAGGGAGATACTCAAATGATTTTAGTGGGTCAAAAATCACTGTTTGCAAATGGGATCACATTCATTCTTTTTGGTTTCTACACGGTTTACTCCTCTTTGTTCCTTGCCTTGGGTAAAGGTGCGGCAGGTTTCTTTTTGGGAGCATGTAGACAAGGTGTCTGCTTTGTTCCTGTCATTTTGCTGCTGCCTATGGTATGGGGAATGAACGGAATCCTATATGCCCAACCCATCGCAGATGTGATTTCCGTAGTAATCACTGTATTTATGGCGTTACACCTTCATCGGGAATTGTCTATGGCTGAAAAACAGGTTATGTCCAATTCGGAAATGTAAAGAGGCGAAGAAAAAACGTCAGCTTGCTATACGGTAGTAAAAGAAGAAAACTAAGCACAGAGGAAGATAAGATGAAGATAGAATGGATTTTATGTCCCTTTTGTGGAAGCAAAACGCGGTTGAAAATTCGCAATGATACAATACTGGATAATTTTCCGTTATATTGTCCCAAATGCAAACATGAAACCCTGATTGCGGTAAGAAAACTAAATTTATCTATCATCCAAGAGCCAGACGCACAGACGCAGAGCCGGTAATGCACAAGGTGAATTCACTTGTGATTATCGGTTCTTTTTTTCAGTATATGATGAGAACCTGCCCCGACTAAGGGGAAATAAAAAAGCCGTTGGTTTGAGCAGGTAATTTTATGCGCTCATTTTGAACCAGCGGCTTTTGAGAAAATCAAGGCCGCCGGTTCTTTTTGCTTATCAAAGCGTTTCATCGTCCGTATGGCGGCCACTAGGAGGATGCCGCCATGCGCCTGATATTCTATCGAACGCCTAGCTTTGAACTGTCAAAAAAAGCCTTGCTCCCGCACAGGGTCAGCAGGGCTTTTACTATGTACTATACGATGTAGGTACTGCGCGTTTCGTGCTGCCATTATGCCCGGTTGGCCGTTTTCGGTCTGCTGGGCTTTTCTATTGCCGCCTGAAAAGCTGCCTGTTTCAAAAATATTTTTGGAAATTTTCAAAAAAGCGGGCAGAATCGGGTGTTTCAGGTGTCATATTAGCGGAAAGGGAAAAATCCACCCGACATCCCCACGGAAAGGGGGTGAGAAGATGGAAGCTATCCCTCGCAACGATGGCGAACAGTACCGATTCGATGCGTTCTGCAAAGCGGTGCTGCGAAATGAGGCCCGGAACTATCACCGAAATAAGAAACGTCTGCTTGACCGTGAAAAGTCATTCAGCGTTCTTTCGTTGGAAGAACTGGGGCAGCTCACGAGTGTAGACCATTATCCAAGTGAAGAATTTGTATTTTCATCCTACGGCTGTGATCTGCACATCGACAATGAACTTGTTGCCAATGCGTTTGCCGCTCTGCCAAAGCAAGAGCAAAGCATTCTGATTCTGTTTTGTGTTCTGGAACTGGGCGATGGCGAGATTGGCGACCTCATGGGAATGTCCCGGAGTGCTGTTCAACGGCACCGGGCAAAAACGCTGAACGAGCTGCGAAAAAAGCTAAAGGCGCACTTGCCGGAGGGAGGTTAGGCGTAAATGAACTCCTATGAACACACGAGCAGAGATTTTTTGCCGCTCTCGGTGATTCGTTCTGCCTGCGCCGGGGACACCGATGCAGTTGAACAGGTTTTGCGACATTACAGAGGTTATATCAACAAGCTCTGTACAGGCATTCTCTATGACAAGCACGGTCAGCCTCATGTGTGCATAGACGAGTACATGAAACGCCATCTGGAAATCAAACTTATTTCCTCTATTGTGACCAGAGCCGAAACGGTCTGACCCTTTCCACGTTTCGGGACAGCACCTTGAAAAATATGCCCGCAGGACAATGGTGGTGCATCATAGGGCAAACGGATACGTTGCTGTCTGTATCGAGCCGGACGGCGGGTGCGCCACGATGCTTTTCTTTGAAAAGTGGAGCGATCATCACCACGCCGCAATGCAAGCGCGGCTGCTTGCGGGCCATGACATACAGGCAGGCTGATACTCCCTTACCGTCAAAGTCCGAGCGTTCAGAGCGTCGCAGGCAATGAGTAGGGCTGCATGAGGAATGCAGGGGTGAGATTCCCGTGGGCTGCTGCCAGCAGCCGTCCGTTGGCTCGTTTTTTGATTTTTAAGAAAGGGGATTTTTACGATGCAAGCGAAAAAGACAAACCCGGAAAAAACAAAAAATCCAGAGAAGCTTACTCTGGATTCGACTTATCGTATTGGCAATCGCTCCTTTATTGTTGAGCCGGTGTTCAAAGAAGAAAGTTCCCAGACCTTAGGAGAAGTTCTTCTCCGGCTGATGAAATCCGAAAGCGAAAAATTATAATGACCTTTCGGGAGGCAGCGGACAGAGAAAGCGGATTGTGTTATAATATAGGTGTACAAGTGAATTTGCTATTCGACTGTCCCAAGAAAGGAGCGAGTATGAAACAGTCGAGTAACAAGAAATCCCGTGAAGCAACCGCTTTTCTCTATGAGCGTCTTTCCCGTGATGATAATTTGGAGGGCGAGAGTTACAGCATCGGCAACCAAAAGAAACTGCTCACCAAAGTTGCAAAGGAAAAAGGCTATACCAATCTGGTTCACTTTCTGGATGATGGCATTTCCGGCGTGACCATGAACCGTCCCGGTTTCGTTGAAATGATGCAGCAGCTTGAACAAGGGAAAGCCTCCGCTGTGTTCGTCAAAGACCTTTCCCGTCTGGGCCGAAACTATATCGAGGTCGGGCGGCTGACAGAAGAATTTTTCCCAGACCATGACATCCGACTTGTTGCCGTTTCGGACAACATCGACACGGCCGAGGGAGAAAATGAACTGGCACCCATCCGAAACCTGTTCAATGAGTGGTATGCCCGTGACATCAGCAAGAAACGCCGTATCAGTAATAAAATCAAAGGCAACTCCGGCGAACCGATGGGACTTCCTCCCTATGGATATATCAAGGACCCGAACAATCCCAAGCATTGGGTCATTGATGAAGAAGCTGCACAAGTTGTCCGGCGCATTTTTGATATGACGTTGGAGGGCTTTGGCACGGAACAGATTGCCACCCAGTTTGAAAAGGAAGGCATCCTGACGCCGCAGGCCTACTGGATTCAGAAAGGCATCGGCCGTCCCGGAAAGACCAAGACGCGCCCCGCCACCAAGTGGAATGGCTCCACGATTACCCATCTTCTGTACCAGCAGGAGTATTGTGGTGATGTTCTGAACTTCAAAACCTACTCCAAGTCCTACAAGAACAAGAAGCGGATTCATAACGACCCGGAAAATTGGGTAGTGTTCCCAAATGTTCACGAACCCATTATTGAACGTGCCGTGTTTGAACAGGTACAGCAGAAGCGTGGAAAGATGCGCAAACGCCGTACCAGCAACGGAGAACACAATATGTTCTCCGGCCTGCTTGTCTGCGCAGACTGCGGCTGCAATCTGCACTTCCACTTCAATCAGGGCAACCCGGAAATCAAGTATTTCAACTGCTCCAACTACAAGGGCAACCGTGGCACCTGCCAATCCACCCATTACATCCGTGTAGACTTTCTGGAAGAAGTGGTGCTGGGCGAAATTCGGCGGCTGACCAAGTTTGCCAGCCTCTATGAGGACGACTTTTTGAAGGCTGTTATCGGGCACTCCCAGCAGGCGGACGAAACCAACCGCAAGCTGAAAGAGAAAGAGTTGAAAGCACTCCTTGCCCGTGATGAAGAACTGGACGGCCTTTTTGAGCGCATCTATGAGGACAATGTTTCCGGCAAAATCTCTGACGAACGCTTTTCCAGAATGTCCCGAAGATATGAGGACGAGCAAAAGGAGCTGACCGAGAAAATCAAACAGCTCCGCTCCGAAATCGAAAAGCAGAGCAGCCGCACCATGACAACGGATATGTTCATCAGTCTGGTTCGCAAGTACACCAGAGCAAAAAAGCTGACACCCCGGATGCTGAATGAACTGGTTGAAAAAATCGAAGTGTTCAATGCAGAAAAGGTCAACGGTGTGTGGGAGCAGCGGCTCCGCATTCACTACAACTGCGTGGGCACCATTGAGATTCCAAGCGCACTTCCTTTACCGACACCCGATGTATCGGTGAATACAAGAAAAGGCGTAGTTGTGAACTACGCCCCTTGTGATGTCGCTATTTAGCAAATAAAAAATGACGAATGTTCTTTGACAGCTAAATGCTGTAAGAACATTCGTCATGGTGCGATGGAAGGGACTCGAACCCCCGGCCTACTGATTCGTAGGAACCGAATG
>OIZF01000320.1_pt1 | contig 33684 bp, 32 predicted proteins | sample 1588471 | NCBI WGS metagenome assembly OIZF01 (sample SAMN03283279) | human gut metagenome | biome: human-associated habitat; material: feces | host: Homo sapiens | place: Peru | collected 2012
TTCTTTCACAGGCTGGACAGTCAATGCTTGCTCAGGCTAATCAGCAGACACAGGGAGTTCTTTCACTTCTCGGTTAATAATTATTACTACTACTATAAGCAGAAGAGTCGGTGCTTGCACCGGCTCTTTTTGTCTAAAGAAAAAGAGGTGTATTAATGGATTTTGACAGGAGTTTTTTTGAAGCTGAAGTAAGAGATGGGTTTTATGTGACATCTGAGATGAAACAGGTGTGGGCAGCTCAGCTAGAAGTTCTTAATGATGTTGATAAAGCTTGTAGAGAAAATGGGATACAATATTTTGCCGAATGGGGCACTCTTTTAGGTGCTGTCAGACATCATGGATTCATTCCATGGGATGATGATATGGATATATGCATGAAAAGACCTGATTATAATAGGTTTTTGGAGATAGCAGAAAAAATAATGCCATCTAATTATAAAATATATAACCTGAAGTCTCATAATAATGATGGAAACATGGTATCAAGGATTATTAATACAGACCAGATTTCATATGATGCCGAGAAATTTAAAAAATATCATGGTGTACCGTATGTTATAGGACTTGATATATTTCCTTTGGATTATATATCAGATAATAAAGAGGATGATGAGCTTCAGAGCAATGTGATTGTTATGATAAGCTCAATCATGAATGTGATAAAAAGCATTCAGGATAATAGTGTTCAGTTAGATGAAGAAAATTTAACGCAGATTAATATGCAGCTTAGTCAGGTAGAGAATATATGTGGAGTTACTATAAACAGAGAGGATGATATAGTACAACAGCTCAATATACTTATTGACAGAATGTGTGGAATATACAGAGAGAATGAGGCAGAATATATAACAATAATGCTTTTATGGGTAGGAGGCAAAAACTATCGATTTCCGAAAAAGTATTATGATAAAGCAATAAGAATACCTTTTGAGAATACTACAATTCCTGTTCCGTATGCGTATGATTCTATTTTAAAAAAGAAATATGGTGATTATATGAAGCTTGTCCATACATGGGATTCACATGATTATCCATTCTTTGAGAGTCAGAAAAAAATTATTGAAAATGCAGGAGTAGATATTAACAAATATACAGACGATTATAGAAACTATAATCAGTTTAATAATAAGATAGAAGAAATAAGAATAGATAAAGAGAAGAAAGATTATAAAGATAAGAAAATGGTAGTATTTATGCCATTTAAAGCAAAATACTGGAATATGATGGCGGGATTATGGAAAGAGTATGAAAGAAGCGGAGAATATACTCTTATTGCCATACCTGCTCCATATTATTATAAAAATATTGATGGAACAGTTGAAAAATATAATGATGATAAGCAGTATCCGGAATATGTTAAGATTGTATCACCAGAGAATTTTGATTTTGATAATGAATATGTAGAAAAAATTATAATTCAGAATCCATATGATTCTTATAATGCAACAACAACTGTGCATCCACAATTTTATGCAAAGAAGCTGGCAATGTGCACTAAAGAATTGATATACATACCTTATTTTGAAACAGAAGAAATTAATCCATCGGATATGAGAGCTTATGTAAGTATGGATTCATATGTAACAATGCCTGGAGTTGTATATTCAGATAAAGTTATTGTCCAGTCTGAAGGTATTAAGGCATTATATGTAAAAAAATTATCTGAATATTTTGGTGAAGAGACAAGGGATATATGGAACACTAAAATTATTGGAAATGGAAAGCATTATATTGAGATGGAAAATTCCGATTCAAAGTATGATGATATACCGGAGAAATGGAAGGGTTATATAAAAAAATCGGATGGTTCTTATAAAAAAGTAATATTGTATTTTATATGTACAAATGATGTCCTTGAAAATGGATACAGAGTATTTGATAAAATAAAAAGGTCTATGGATACATTTTTAGAATATGAGGATAGTGTGGTTCCATTGATGATGTTTGAATCAAACATTGATGAAATATTACAAATGGAAAATCCAGAACTGCTTGAAGATTATAATGAAATTAAAATGAATTTTACTCAATATATTGTTAATGAAAATGAATTGGATAAGGCCATGAATTTGTGTGATGCATTTTATGGAGATGCAGGATCAGAGGCGCAATTATGCAGAAATTCAGGTAAGCCAGTTATGATTCAGAATGTAGAAATTTAGAACATACTATAATAAGGAGTGACTAGCTGCGTAATGTTAGAAAAATATTTTGAAGATGAAGTCAGGGATGGCTTCTATGTTCCATCAATGATTAAACGCTCATGGGCTGTGGCATTAGATGTGCTTTCAGAAGTTGACAGGATATGCCAGAAATATGATATTAAGTATTACGCAGAGTGGGGAACTTTATTGGGAGCAGTAAGACACGCAGGATTCGTACCGTGGGATGATGATCTTGATATTGCTATGCCAAGAAATGACTATATTAAATTCTGCCAGGTTGCGAAGCAGGAATTAAAAAATGGATATGAAATATTTAATTTTAAAAATCATGATAATTTTCATCATTTTCTTGCAAGAGTAACCTGTACCAGCAGGATATGTTTTGAGGATAAGTATTTAAAAGAACATCATCGATTTCCTTATATTGCAGGATTGGATATATTTGTACATGATAATGTTTCAAGGGATAGAAAAAATCAGGAACATTGTGAGAAAATAGCAGAATATATAATAACAGTGGCTGATAATATTGCGGATGGCAGTATGAATAGTGAGCAGGAAAAAGATGCTTTAAAAAGAATCAGTCAGTTATGTAACTGTGATGTATTTGCATATCAAAATAAAGAGGAAGAAAGAATACAATTATATACTCTGGCAGAAAATATATTTGCTGCATTTAAAGATGATGATTGTGATGAAATGACACAGATGATGCCTTGCAGCATGTATGGAAACCATATGAGAATTCCTAAAAAATATTATGATGAGGTAGTCAGAATTCCATTTGAGAATACGACGATTCCAGTACCGATAGGCTTTGATGCTATGCTTAGCAAGAGATATGGAGACTATATGAAATTGGTAAGAAATACTGGCGGTCATAATTATCCGTTTTATGAATCTCAGAAAAAGCAGTTAGAAGTACTGATGGATTTTAAATTGCCACAGTATACATTTGATGGAAAGAAAGCTGTAAGAAATGATGATGTGGCAAATACAGGATATAAAAAAAAATAACTGATGTGATGCATAGTGTAAAAGAAGAAATTGAAAAAATCGGACATCACATTAATAACGGGAAATTCTGGACTGATAATCAGACGGAAGATATTATTAAAAATGTTCAGGAAAAACTTGCTGATATTCAGCAGGCTTTGATTGAAACGGGCAATCTTATAGAACAGATAAAAGGCGAAAATACGGAAAGTGTCAAATGTATTGAAAAATTTTGTGACACATTATATATGGTTTATCAGGGAAATACATATGACATAACAGGTGAGTTTGATAATTTGAATTCTGTTATAGAAAATGAAATAATAATGCGGAAAGAAATAGTTATTATGCCATATAGAGCTGCTGACTGGAGTTATGTAAAAAATATATGGAAACAGACAGAAAAGAATCCAGAGACAGATGTGATAGTAGCTGTATTACCGTACTATTATAAGGAGTATGATGGCAGTGTAAAGGAATATGTCAATGAACTTAATGATTTTCCAGAAGAGATAAATGCAATAGATATATGTAGTTATAATTTAGAACTCCATCATCCTGATATGATATATATACAGAATCCATTTGATAATGAAAATAAAGCAGTCAGCGTTTATAAAGAATACTATTCTGATATTTTAAAGAAGAATACTGATAAACTGGTATATGTCCAGTCATTTCAACTCGAAGAATTCAGCAGTAATGATGAGAGGGCATATAAGAATATGTCGTCTTACTGTACGGTTCCGGGAGTGGTAAATGCTGATGAGGTATATGTACAGTCTGATAATATGCGAGAAATATATATTAAAAAGCTGACTGAATTCGCAGGAGATAACACAGAAGATATATGGCGCAAGAAAATATGTGTTAAGCCGGAATGGATGAATGACAAGAAAGAAACAACCAGCCATGCAGGCGGTAAAGGATATGCTGATGTGGTATTCGTGCCAAGAAGAAATGTTAATAAGCCGGCAATCATAGTAGAATTGAAATGGAATAAAACAGCTTCTTCTGCAATAGAGCAGATAAAGAACAGACAATATATTGAAAGCCTGAAAGGATATCCTAGTTAAGTTGTTCTGGTGGAGGTTAATTATGATGCTGGAGGAGATGGAGATGGCAAGTTTAAGAAGCATGTGTGCAGGATTGAGAGGATAAGTGTATAAAAAATATGTGACTAGTACTTAAGTTATGTAATGCCGATATATATAGTGAATTAGATGATTAATACGGGCATACAGAGCATGGAGGCACATAATATGCAGGTTGTAGCACATAATTTAATGGCTGAATATACAGGTAATCAGCTTCATATAACAGGGAAATATAAGCCCAAGAATACTGAACGGTTATCATCAGGGTATAAGATTAACAGGGCAGCAGATGATGCGGCAGGTTTGTCAATATCTGAAAAAATGAGATGGCAGATTAGAGGACTTGATAAGGGAAAACAGAATATTCAGGACGGAATGTCACTTATTGATACGGCTGATGGAGCATTACAGGAAACCCACAGTGTTTTACAGAGAGTCAGAGAACTTACAATACAGGCATACAATGATACTTATACAAGTAAGGACTATCGGAACTGCTGTTATTGATCTTCCAAGCTGGATGGCAGGTAAGGTAGACACGAAGATGGAAGTACATTAATCATACACACAGGCACAGGATACATCTGGCGTTATGAAGAAATATGATGGCATTAATGATTCATCTAAGGAATATTACGGACCGGCGGATGCAACAGATGTAGATGGCTATACGCATATGGGTGACTGGACTCCTACAATAAGCGATAATGCGTCAGCAAAAGTGGATTTTTCGGGACTTGCTGATAAAAACACTGCAACAGATTTGTATCAGGCATTATATGAACTTATTGGCTGTGAGCTTGCATATCCATGCGGTACATGCTCATCAGAAACTAATGGAATATTCTTCTCTGCCAGTGAAGATACATTTACAACGACGGGGCATAAGTAGATGGCAGAGAAAGAGAAGATTAGTGATCTTAATCTGTCAACAACAAAGTTCTCTCCTATAATGGAAAAGATTATGACGGCTATTTTGAAGCTGTACAGGATGTTCTCGATAAATACAGCGTCAACTATGATGACGATGCTGATAATGATATTACAGGTGAGGATACGGAAGTAAAAGCACTTGCAGAGAGCATTGCCAAGGATTTAAGAGATAAGGCAGCAGATAAATTAAGTGACAGCATGAAAGATCATTTTGACAGGGGTGTAAAGGGTAATGATGACTATTCACTGATTGTATATGACTATAGAGATATTGACAAAATAGCATCTAATACAGCAACGGATTCAGAAGTAAAAACCAGTGCATTAACAAGATATGAGATGTCAGCAAATATGCTGATACCAGGAACAACAGCCAAGGTTAAAAGTCCTTTGAGGATAATGTGCGGAGCACTTAATTCAAGTTATATAGACATTGATCTGTATGATTTGTCGTTAGATTCACTGGGATTAACAGGATACAAGGTAAACAGATATTATAACAGGCTTAAATATAGTGATGACTATAAGCAGAAGATGCAGGCATGGGAAGACAGTGCAACAGAAGTTACCAAGACATTTTCAAATACACAGAAGGTTATAGATACTGTTACACCTGATATATACGGCAGCAGAATCACGACTCAGGGATACTGATATGGCTGAAGAAATGATGGAATATTCTAAGAATAATATTCTTGAGCAGGCGGGAATATCAATGCTTACGCAGGCAAACCAGAACTTTCAGGGAATATTGGGATTGCTGCAGTGATGATGGGAAGCGTTGGAGAGATGAGATAATTGGATATATGATGGATACCCTAATGGCTTTTGAGCTGTTAGGGTGTTTTTTGATTGCAAAAAAAATGGCAGAAATCCTAATTAAGTGCATAAAAAATCATATGGAAACCCCATTACTTAATCTTAAATCAAAATCATAAATTCAATTTAAGTGGTAAACATATAAGATAGTAAAGTGTTACTCCTACCCCGCTTACTTTTCTCCCAAAATGCATTATAATTGGGAGAAAGGAGTATCTGGTGCGAGAATTTGATTATTCAAAATTAGAAGAAAGAACCTGGGATAATGAAACAATTCCTGTAAGAAGCAGTTATATCCTGCAGTTGAATGGTGAGTTGTTAGAACCACTTGAACTTTATTCATAATAGATTTCTTATGCATTATAAAAAATTCTAAGTAAAGGTCATCTGTTTGCTGCTTACCTTTTAGGTATCCTTACGAAGGATATTAAGATATTCAATATATGAATAAATCTTAGCCTTTCCCGATTTATCTGTTTGCTCCAATATTCCATCATCAATCAGGATAGAAACTACCTTTGCCACAGTATTATACGACATTTCAAGTGCATTAGCGGTTTTTTGAATATCAATAATGGGATTAGATTCCAAATAAGCAAATACTTTAAGGACGCTGGTGCGCTGCCTCTTTGTTAAAGTATCAAATATCTTTAAGTTTTTATCATGTAATTCAGTAAGCCGGTCAATTGTATGGATTGCATCCTCCGCAGAATCTGCAAATGCCTGAAGGAAAAAAGAAATCCATTGCTCATAATCACCGGTACGTCGTACCTGAGTCATGCGATCATAATATTCAATACGGTTCATCTTTAAGTAATAAGAAATATAAAGTGCCGGAGTTGACAAAATACCTTTTTCCATCAAGAAAAGTGTAATGAGTAGTCGTCCTACACGTCCATTGCCATCAAGAAATGGGTGTGTGGTTTCAAACTGGTAGTGAATTAAGGCTGCCTGAATCAATGAATCGAGGGTATCATCACTATTTATATACTTTTCAAGATCAGACATGGCTGTTAACATATCTTCAGGGTTTGGCGGAATATATCTGGCGTTCTTAAGTGTACTTCCCTGTCCGCCAATCCAGTTTTGTGAATATCGGAATTCCCCAGGATTTTTTTCCTGTCCGCGCGCACTTTCTAAAAGAACCGCGTGAGTCTCTTTGATTAAACGGTTGCACAGAGGCAATGTCTTTAGTCGTTCAAGTGCAAATTCAGTCGCACGAATATAGTTGACAACATCAGAAACATCTCTATTAGTGTTGTTTTCAATAAGAGGGTTTAAGATATCCTCAAGAGTACACTGTGTACCTTCAATTTGTGAAGAAAGAAGGGCTTCTTTTCTAACATACATGGAAACGAAAAGCTCCATGTTAGGTATACGTGATGACAGTCCTTCAAGTATTGCGATTTTCTTATTGGCATCAATAAGTTTCGTGAGAAGTTCTCCAGATACCTCAATAGGAGGATTTGGTGGAAGAGGAGCCGGGCGAAAAGATTCATAAGCCATTTCGCCTGATAAATTACTCACGAGTGATCCAGCTCTATTTGTCATGATTGTTTCCTTTCCTCCGAAAAACGGAAATTGAAATTTCTGATGTTATTTTAGCATAGGATTTTCAGAAATTCAAATTATAATGAAAATGCAGTGGATAAGAAATTTTACAAAAATGTATTTTTATGAAATTTTAGAGGCGGATTTGCACTACAAATTTCAAGTTAATCACTTCTTTATTATTTGAGGCATTTTGAGTTACTTGTGTTAAACTTTTATTCATAGTATGAGCCTCCGGTTAGTAATTGCTTTTTGACAACTCAATTATACCAAAATCATTGGTTGCATGCTATTTTTATGCCAGTTATTATTGAATTTTCAAGGTGCATAGGTACATTTTAATGTGCGAAGTTTGAGTTAATGGATATCCTAATGACTTTTGGGCTGTTAGGGTGTTTTTATTGAACAATTTAACATATATAGGTTAATATTGTTCAATAAATTTTCGATATACTACATATATGTATAAGTGAACTTATATCCTATAGACATGGAAGTCAGGAGAGATATTATGAATGATAGTTCTGTGTAGGGATACACAGAACTTTTTTTAATTTGGAGAGAGTATGGAAGAGAAAATATATGTAACAAGACCATCAATGCCATCATATGAAGAATATATTGAGGCTATAAAACCTTTATGGGATTCACATTGGATAACAAATATGGGAACATATCATAAACAATTAGAGGAGAAGCTTAAGGAATATTTAGATGTACCAGAGTTGTCACTTATGGTAAATGGACATATGGCATTGGAACTGGCAATTCAAGCTTTTGGATTTCCAGAAGGATCAGAAGTAATAACAACACCATTTACTTTTATATCAACAACACATGCTATAGTAAGAAATGGATTACAACCTGTATTCTGTGATGTTAAATTGAGTGATGGAACAATTGATGAAACTAAGATTGAAGAATTAATAACAGAAAAGACAGTTGCTATATTACCTGTACATGTATATGGGAATGTATGTAATGTGGAAGAAATACAGAGAATTGCTGATAAATATAATTTAAAAGTCATATATGATGCAGCACATGCTTTTGGAATTAAATATAAGGGAAAAGGTATTGGAAGTTATGGAGATGCGTCAATATTCAGTTTTCATGCTACGAAAGTATTTAATACTATTGAGGGCGGAGCGGTAACATTTTCAGAACATAAAATGTATGATAAATTATATAACCTTAAGAATTTTGGCATTAGAGGTGAAGAACTAGTGGTTGATGTTGGAGCTAATGCTAAAATGAATGAATTTTGTGCTATCATGGGGTTATGTAATTTAAAACATATTGACGAAAATATTGAGAATAGAAGAAAAAGGTATGAGACTTATTTCAATTTATTGAATAATATTCAAGGAGTGAAATTATTTAATAGAAATCAATTGGCTAGTAATAATTATGCATATTTACCGATAGTGATTACAGAAAATTATTGTAGAAATCGAAATGCATTATATATTTATTTAAAAGAAAATGATGTCTTTGCAAGAAAATATTTTTATCCAATTACGGCTGATGCAGCATGCTTTAAGAATAAATATAGAAGCTTGAAATTAAAGAATGCAAGAAAATTAGCGGAAGAAATATTAGTTATACCTTTATATGGTGAATTGAATCAGAATAATGTATATAAAATATATAACTTAATAAAAGGAGATGTTAATGAATGAAAATAGCGATAATGCAACCATATTTGTTTCCGTATATAGGGTATTGGCAATTAATTAATATGGTTGATGAGTTTGTCATTTTAGATGATGTTAATTATATAAAGAGAGGATATATAAATCGTAACAATATATTACTTGATGGGGAAAAATATATGTTTTCTTTGCCAGTTCAAAAAGCATCTCAGAACAAATTAATTATGGAAACTAAAATAATGAATGACATAAAAGAAAAACAAAAGCTTATTCATACATTTCAAAATGCATATAGGAGATGCAGGTATTATGAGAATGTAATGCCAATAATAGAAAATATAATAGCAAATGATGAAGATGATTTAACAGATTATATAAAATATAGCATAGATATGATAATGCAGTATTTAAACATAAAAACAAAAATAAAAAAATCATCTATGATTGATAAGAACAATAGTTTAAAAGGACAAGATAGAATAATAGAAATTTGCAAAAAGGAGTGTGCAGATTGTTATATTAATCCTAGTGGAGGCAGGGATTTATATGATAGTATTTCATTTAAAAAAAATGATATTCAATTATTTTTTCTGGAACCTAAAATTAATCAGATAGAATATAAACAAAAATCAGAAAAATTTATTCCTTATTTATCTATTATTGATGTGATGATGAATTTATCAATTGAGGAAATAGGAAAAATAATGCTATTATACGAATTAAAAGTAGAATGAACATATTGGATAACTTAGAATAAAAAGGGAGGTTATATGTCATATATTGATTTAGTTAAATATTATGAAGGCTGTTTTGAAAAGTATGGGGACAATAACAAAGGAGTAGATTGGCCAAATGAGTCAGATGCTCAAAAAAGATATCAGATAATGTTAGATATTGTTAAATATGATAGTATAAATAAGAGCAAGGAAGATGTATCAATATTAGATTTTGGTTGTGGATTAGCCCATTTGTATGAATATATGATTAAACATGATATTAATTATAAGTATTTTGGAATGGATATGTCTGATAAATTTATTCAGCAGTGTAAGTCCAAGCATCCATCACAAGATTTTTATCAATGTGATATATTAAATGAAAAATTTGCTTTTAATAACTGCTGGGATTATATATGTGTGAATGGGGTTTTTACTGAAAAAAGAAAAATGAAATATGATGAGATGTTTTCATATTTCAAGAAAATGATAACAAAGTTATATGAAATGTGTAATAAAGGAATAGCATTTAATGTGATGTCAAAGGATGTAGATTGGGAGCGAGATGATTTATTTCATTTACCACTTAGTGATTTGAGTGCTTTTTTAACAAAAAATATTAGTAGAGATTTTGTAATAAGAAACGATTATGGATTATATGAATATACAACATATGTTTATAAAAAACAAAGAGGTTAATAATAATGAAAATAGCATTTTATGTATCAGGAAATGCGACAAGGGTAAAAAATATTATAAAAAGAGATAATGAACAAATAAATAAATCTATTGTTTTTGTTGTTACAGATGAAGAAAATGAAGATTTAAAACAAATATTATATGAAAATAACATTTGTTATATTTTGGCAAATGAAGATGAACTAAAAAGGGTTAAGTTGAACTTTTCAGATTATTTATATTATAATTTAAGTCAAATGGATATTGATTATTTGTTTGTATTTGGAAAAAAATTATTAAAAGGATTAGTTTTGAAAAAATATAAAAATAGAATGATTAACTTTCATCCTTCTATTTTGCCATTATATCCTGGTTTTAATGCAATTGACAGAGCTTTAAAAGATGGCATGCAAATTTTAGGAAACACTGCTCATTTTATAGATGATAGTATTGATGGTGGACCAATTATAATGCAGAATATAGTTTCCAATCAGATATTTATAGATGAAGGATATGAGGGGGTTTTGAAATTGCAAGAAGATATGTTTTTTAAAATATATAATATGTTAAAAAAACAAGATATATATATTGAAAATAATAAAGTGAAAATAAAAAGTGCGAACTATAAAAAAAGTTTCTTTATTCCTGAATAGCTGTTTCATCAAGAAAGTTGACTGATAAACTATCTTGCGAACACTAAAAAATTTCATGAGAATTAGATTAGAACGATGCTTATGCATCATATAGTTAAAATAAATGAGGGAGAAAAGTACTAATCGGCTGATGTGTATCTTAATCCCTACAATTTTTATATTAGGAGGAGTATATGATTGGCACAATGCAGAAAAAACAGAGAATCTACAAATAAAAAATTATACAAGAAATGAGATGTTGTTTGGAGATAAAATTTGGCATAATATAAAATGCAAAAATATTGTTCTCCAAGAAAAGAATGCTGTAATGATAAAAATATAAGTTTGAGTTTTATTTGGAAAAAAGAATATGAAAATAGTAGGATTGAAAATGTTGATGTTTTTAAAAGGCTATTGCAAGTGTTTAATACTACAAAAATTATAATTGTGGTACCTCCTTTATTATTGAAAGTTATAAAAAAGGATGAAGAAAAGTGGATTGATTTATAATTGGATAATAAATGCTAACAGTATTATAATGTACTAGGAAATGCAATAAGAAAATGCGATTAATAGAATAATATAACGATATAAAAATAATATGATGAATTTATTTAACAATTTTACATATATGTTTTAAGATTAATACAATTAATAGGAATTTAAAAGATTCGATGCAGTTAGAGTGTTTGGTTAGGAAAAACGGAGTGAATGGTAAAGATATGAATAGATGGTTTATTTCTATGGTTTCTGATGGAAATTATTTATATTGGGTAACAGAATTAAGAGGGCATATTCTAAAAATGAAAATAGAAGACTTGACGGTAGAATATATTACTCCATTAGGTGATTGTAATGATTATAATAGTGCTGCAATCTTATGTATTAATGATAATAAAATTTATTATGTTGTTGAAGGTGGAGAACAACTTATTATTTATGATATGATAAATAATACAACAAAAAAATTTGTTATAAAATGCGGAGATATGTATTTGAATATGTTTTCATATGCTAATATAATTAATAATATATTGGTTATTATACCAATGTATGCGCCAAGTGTAGTTAATATAAATATCAAAAATGGTGTAGTGGACAGAAAGTTGTTTAAAAACTATAAATCGGAAGATATGAAACACTATTATACGAATTGCATTGTTAATAAAGATGAAAGCATAATAGATATTGTAAATATAAGGAATCATGAATATTTAACTTATTCTGTAAGTGATGAAGAATTAAGAGGAAATTTTAAGATATCCTTGGATGTAAAGGACGTTGTAAGTATAGAAAAAGATACAGAAGAAATATATATATTGGATAAACAAAATAATATATATCAATATAATAAAAATACATGCCAGAGAATTCTTAAAATTGATGATTCTAAAGATGGTTATTTTGTTTTACATAGGGCATATGACTTCTTATGGATAATGCCATTATACGGAAATGACATATATAAATGCAATATAAAAACTGGACAAATGGTAAAGTTTGATAGATATCCTTCAGATTATATATACAATGCGCCAAAAACAATGGGGAAATTTACATCAAAATGTTCTGTAAAGGGGAAAACATATTTTACTATGCACGCTGGAACATACATTTTTTGCGTTGATGATTTAACCGGTGAGGGAGAGTTTCTAGATATAAAGTGGCCGGGATGGAAGGAAGAAGCAGAAGAAGTAATCTATAAAAAAATGAAAACGATTTATGAAATGGATTTATCTTTTGAATCGTTTTTAAAATATGGTATACGATATGGATTTGAAACATTTTTAAAATAATATCAGAAGGGAGATAAATGTGAATAAAAAAGTTTGTAGACATGGTTTGAATGATATTTGGATTAATGAAAATACTGGCAGTGTTCGAATGTGCGGTTGGTCTAATTATTATATAGGAAATCTTGTGGATAATAGTATTGAAGAAATATGGAACGGTGATTTAGCTCAAAAATTTCGTGAGTCAATGTTAGATGGATCATACAGATTCTGTAATCCATCAAAGTGTCCTTACTGTGCTAATGAAAAACTAGAAGAGATAATGACTGATTATAATGTTCCTGATTATCCCGAGTATTGTAGTTTGAGTTATCAATTGCAATGTAATTATAAGTGCAAATTTTGTAGAGAAGACTATTATAAGCCGTGTGATTGTGAAAGAGACAATTATAATAAAATTGAAAAAGAAGTTGATAAGATTTTACCTCATTTAAAGACTTTATCTTCAAATGGGGCAGGGGAATTTTTTTGCAGTGACTCTATATTGAAAGTTTTATCAAATGCTAATTTAAAAGACAAAATAAAAATTATTATTGAATCAAATGGTTCTATGTTTAATAGGGGAAATTGGGAAAAAATAGAAATATTGGGCAAGCATAATCTGAGCGTTGCCATTACTGTTCATAGTTTTGAGCAAGATACATATCAATATTTATCTGGTACAGATTTGCCAGTATCTCAGGTTATAGATAATTTAATGTTTATTAGTGAATTAAGAAATGCCGGAATAATAAATGAGTTTGAAATTGCCACAGTGGTATGTGAGCGGAATTTTAGGGAAATGCCGGATTTTGTTAAAAAATGCTTAGATACATTTTCAATGGATACTATTAGACTCAGATTTTTTGAACCTTATGGGGTTATGGATGTTAATACTGAATGGTTTTATGATATAAGAAATCCTTATCATCCATATCATAGTGAATTTGAAAAAGTCATGAATCACCCTATATTGAAAAATAAAAAGGTTTGGAAATGGCAGGGAGAAAAAAATTCTCTTCAAAAAGAAAGCCCATATATACTTGAAAAAAGAAATATGTATGGTTTGTCAAATTTAATGCTGCTAGATAATGGAGAACAATTAATAAAAAAATATATGAATAGAATTAATATTAAAACTATTGCAATATGGGGAGCGTCTTATACTGGAAAAGCATTAAGAAAACTATTGAATGAAAAATATGGAATTGAAGTAAATACATTGTTTGATTCTTATATAAAAGAAGAACATATTGATGAATATTCAATAAAACGAGCTTCTGCTGATAGTGTTGCAAATTTTGATATGATAATTATTTCTACTGAAACTTTTGCTGAACAGATTAGAGAAACTTTAGAAAGATTAAATTATCAAGGAAAAGTTGTAGTACTGTCCGAACTATTTGAAGAATTAAAATGTATCGACTAGTATACATGAGGGAACATGAATAGAAAAATTAAATTAACAATTTTTTGTCTGACATATAATCACAAGCAATTTATTAAAGATGCTGTTGATAGCTTTCTAGCACAAAAAACGGCATTTAAAACAAGAATATTGATATTTGATGATTTATCAACAGACGGAACGACAGAAATATTGAGAGAATATCAAAAAAAATATCCAGAGCAGATTGAATTAGTAGTTGCTCCATATAATACATATAATCACCCTAATAGAGAAAAGATACTTGGAGAGGTTTATGAAAAATATTTGGCTGGAGAGTATGTGGCATGGTGTGAGGGAGATGATTTTTGGACAGATCCATATAAACTACAAAAACAAGTGGACTTTATGGATAATAATCTGAATTGTATGATGACAACACATGCTTTTTCAGTAAAAGACTATTCAAATGGAGAAGAAGAGTGTGAGAAAAATTTTGGCAATGTAAATAGGTATATGTCAAATGAAGAAATTATCCTTAAACCGGAGGGAAATTTAGCAACAGCCTCTTTAGTAATGAGAAAGGAAGTGTTTTTGAGAGATAAGGAATTTCCAAGGACGGATGTTTTAGATTTTCCGTTGCAATTGTATGCTATTTTAAAGGGAAAAGTCTATTATTTCAAAGATAACATGTGTACCTATAGATTTATGCATTATGGTTCTTGGACAAAAAATACGTCTGATAATAATGAAAGAATTTTTACCCATTCTATTAAATTTACAAAATTCTTATGTGAATATAATACATATTCAAATAAAGCGTTTAAAGATCTTATATGGGAACGAATAAAAGAATATATGTATTATGGGATTGAAGCTTTGCTCGAGATAAAATCAGAACAAAGATTAAATCTTATTGAAAATATGAAAAATGAATATAGCAAAATTGGTGAGGAATTTTTAAAAGTATATAAATGGATGAATTCAGAATGTTGCGTTTTAAGTGATAATGAGTTGAACAATTTACGAGATAAAAAAATTGCAATTCTTGGTGCAGGAAAATACTCAGAATATATAAAAAAAGTGTTAATTAAAAATAACATTAAATTTGACGGATGTTTTATAACAAGTGCAGATTCAAAACAAAATAATTTATTGAATATAGATAAATATTTGTCTGACAATGAAAATCTTGTTGTGATAGTTGGTATAAGCCAAATCAATGAAAAGGTTATTAATAAATATATTCATGAAAAGAATATAAAGAATGTGATTTTTCCATTATGGTTTAATATAAATAGAATATTAAATGAATAAGGAGATTAAATGAAAAAGTTAACAGTTGTTATTCCATTATATAATCAACAACAATATATAGAACAATGTCTAAAAAGTGTTCTAAATCAGAACTTCAAAGATATTGAAGTTTTAGTTATAGATGATGGATCAACAGATGATAGTTTTGCGATTTGTAATCGTATAGCACAATCTGATCATAGAGTAAGAATTATACATCAGGAAAATAAGGGATTGTCAGAGGCAAGAAAAACAGGAATTATTAACTGTAATACAGAATATATAACATTTGTTGATGCGGATGATTTTATATTGGAAAATGCGTATGAATGTGCTTCTGATGCAATGGAAAAAAATATTGATATGATTTTTTTTGAGATTGCAAGATATTATAATGAAAATAATATAAAAATAGAACATCATGTTTTGCCTGATGGTTATTATGACAGAAAAAGAATAGAACAAGAAGTTTATCCAAGATTAATATGGGATTTTAAAAGAAATGTGCCTGGAATTGAATGCAGTCAATGCGTCAGGATTGTGAAAAAGGAGATTTTGGAATTAACATATGGAAAAATAATTGATGGAGGATTTTATTATGGAGATGATGTAGCAATAACATATCCTGCGCATCTTTTTATAAATAATATGCAGGTAATTAATCATAATTATTATATGCATAGACAAAGAGGGGGAAATATTGCTCCATACATTAAAAAAGATAGCTTTTTTAAAGAGGCTTTTAATTTGTACAATTATTTGATATATGTCTTTAGTGAGAGTCATATTAGTGATATAAGAAGACAAATTGAATATTTTTTTATGTACTCAGTTAATTTAAAGAAAATGAAATATAATGACTATGTATATATGAGAGAATTTTTATTTCCTTTTGATAGAGTGGAGAAAGGGAAAAAAATAGTATTGTATGGTGCTGGAAATGTTGGAAAAACATACTTTAAACAACTTACTAAAATTGGCTATTGCAGAGAGCTTTATTGGGTAGATAAAAATGCTGATTATATATTGGATAAATGTGTTAAATCAATTGATTATATTGAAAATATTGAATTTGATTATGTTGTTATTGCAATAGAAAATATTAATATATGTGATTCAGTTAAGAATTGGCTGATTTCAAAGGGAATTGATAAAGATAAAATAATTTATCAGGAGTATTAGATTATGATTAATATATTTTTATGGGGAACAGGTGAAAGAACAAAATATTATATTTTAATGGATTATTTTAAGGAATGTAATATTGTTGGATTTATATGTTCACAAAAAGAACAGGAATTTTATAATGGAAAAAAGGTATATTCTTTCGAAGAATTAATAAAACACCAAGAAGAAGCTGATTATATTGTTATTGCAAATGAATTTTATGAAGAAATCTTAATCGAATGTCAGAAAAAAGGTATTGATATGGATAAAGTTATAATAACAGATAATATTCCATTAGAACCTTATAAGACATATTATAAAAGAGTGAAAAATGTATCGTTGGATTTATATGAATTGTTAGAAAAAACTCCTTTCATTTTATCTAAATCAAATGAATTTGATTTAATTGATACTTCCATGCTTATGAAAAAAGGAAAGTATTCAAGATCAATATACATGCAGGACTATTTTAGATTTCGAACATTTGAATTAACAGCCAATGAAATTAATCATGATGATATTCCAGGGGCGGTAGCAGAATTAGGCGTATTTAGAGGACATTTTTCGTCGTTGATAAATGAGCATTTTAAAGATAGAAAATTATATTTATTTGATACATTTGAAGGATTTAATGAAGAAGAAGCACAAGCGGAATTGAATAATGGAACTTGTGATGAAAGATTTATTAAAGAACATAAGGATACTTCAGTAGAGAGAATGCTTAGTAATATTCCATATCCTAATAAAGTAAAAGTATGTAAGGGATTTTTTCCGGAAAGCGTAACCGAGGATGCAAAATCAGAAAGTTATGCATTTGTTTCATTGGATGTAGACTTGGAGGAATCAATGTATGAAGGTTTAAAATTCTTTTATCCAAGGTTGTCTAAGGGTGGAAAGATATTTGTACATGATTATAATACATATTATCTGGAAGGAATAAAGAAAGCGGTTCATAGATATGAGGCGGATTTGGGATGCAGAATGAATAAGGTTCCAATTGCTGATAGAGCAGGAACATTAATTATAACAAAGGAATGATGATGAAAAGATTAATTTTATTTGGGGCAGGGCATTTAGGAAAGGAAGCTTTACATAATTTGGGTTTAGATAATGTTTATTGTTTTTGTGATAATAAATGTTATGGTGGAGATATAGAAGGAAAACCGGTTATTAGTTATAACGAATTATTATGTATATATAGTGAATATATCATTGTAATTACTCTGAATTCTGTTAATACACAGATGGTTATAACACAGCTTGAATCAGATAACATATCAGATTATGTTCCATATCTTGGTGTTAAAGGGAAAAAATCAATTATGTGGGATTGCGATGAACCTTTACGTTATTTTAATAAGATTGAAAATCGTTACAAAGCAAAGGCTGATTATTATAAGGGACTGTATTGCTATGAGAAACAAAAACTAAACTATTTGAAAGAACATAGTGATATAACAAAACTTAAGCCGGCTGAGGGTAAGCTGAGAATAAGACAGCAGGAATTAATACAATTTGTTAAAGAGGTGTTGGAACAAATAGAACATTTGGAGATAAATCCATTTCTAATTTCTGGTAATTTACTTGGAGCATACAGGCATGGTGGATTTATACCCTGGGATGATGATTTTGATATGGGGTTAATAAGAGCAGATTATGATAAGCTTGCAAATGAATTTAAAAACAATGGAAAAGCTTATTTTTGCCCTATACCATATAAAGAACAGAATGGTTTTAACAGACATGAATACATGATGAATTTGGGAAAGAAGCATCCTAATGAGATACTGATGGATATAGATATAGGAAAGATAATTTTATTTAAAGATGATGGGAATGGTCATCGTTTATGGATTGATTTCTTTTCGTTTGATTATTATGATAATGAATATGATTTTCAAGAACATAAGCAATATATTATGGATCTTGAGGGCAAAATAAATAAGATTAAATATACTCAGAATATATATGAATATCTGCATAATGAAATTGAATTAAATCCTAATATATCAATGAAAAAAACGGATAGTGTTTTTTTAGGAATAGATAATGATGAATCTTATGATAGAAATATAATTAATCGTGCAGACAAGTGGATTAGTACAGATAATATATTTCCATTAAAAAATATGAAGTTTGAGAGTTTAATTTTGAAAGCACCAGCTAATCCAATTGAAATTATGGAGTTTGAATATTCTGATTACATGTCATATCCAAATGACATGGGAAATAAAAAGCATGGTGGTTTTGGAGATTACTTGTTTGAGTAGAGAAAGAGATATCTATGAAAAAATTATTTTTGTATGGCTGCGGGGAAAGATGCAGAATATTGCTTGATAATATAGATAATACCGAATATAAAGTGTTGGGGGTGTTAGATAGTGATTCTCAAAAATGGGGGAAAATAATATATGGCATAGAAGTATTTAACCCCGAAATATTAATCAAACAAAAAGATGTGTATGTATGTGTCACTTTTTATAGTTCATTGGTCAACGAACCATTATGGGATGTTTTGAAAGAAAAATATGGCATTGATTATAATTATCAGCTGACATTTCATGATTTACTTATTAAGTCATCTGAGAGTATTTTCAATGGTATTTATTTTGATAGATTTTGTGAAAAAAGAATCTTTATGGATGCTACATGGGGATTAGGGCTAGGCGGTGTTGAATCATGGATAAAAGATAGTGTGGGCTATTTTGAAAATGCAGGAATAGACATTTCTTTATTAACATCAAAAACTGAAAATGATATATTCTTTGATAATATTGTGGATTTTTCGTATGAAAACAGTATGGTATTTTCTAAAGAATATATATCTAAAGGCATAGATTTTATAAAAGGGAATATGCCATGTACTATAATTTTTTCAAGAACCAATGAGTTGCTTTTGGCAGCTTATATTATAAAAAATATATATCCTGATATGATTAATATTATTATGGTAGTACATGGTTCGAGTGATGGTACGATAAGAGATGTTTTGAGTTATAGACATGGAATAGACAAGTATATATGTGTCAGCAAAAGCATAAAAGAAAATATTATATCTAAAGGTATTAACTCACATAAAGTATATTATATGACTGTGCCGATAAAGCAAGATTTAAATAAAAAAAGAACATATTTGTATGATGTAAAGAATCCTATAAAGATAGGGTATGCGGGACGGATAGAAATATTTGAAAAAAGAGCGGATATAATGCTTAAATTAATACAGACATTAGAACATATCAAAATACCATATGAAATGAATATAGCTGGTAGAGGAAGTTATTATAACAATATTAATGATTATATTCTGCACAATTGTTTGCAAGATCATATTCATATGCTTGGACTTATATCAAGAGAGAATATACCGGAGTTCTGGATTAATCAGGATATAGCAATAAATGTTTCAGATAATGAAGGAAGACCAATTTCCAATATGGAAGCAATGTTATATGGCGCCGTGCCAGTTGTTACAGAAACAATGGGAATCTTGGATGATGTCAGGAATGGTGAGAATGGGATTATTGTACCAATTAATGATTATAAAACAATGGCTGAAAAGATTGTGTATTTGTCAGAAAATAGAGATGTTCTTAAGAGTATGAGTCAAAAAGCCAGTAGTGAAATTAAGAGTAAAATATCAATGGATAAATATATTTCATTGTGGAAATCCGTATTATATGATTAATAGGATATATGAGGAGACAATATGCTGCATTTGTTAAATTATTTACCGAACCAGCTGGCTCAGTATATAAAAGATAAAAATAAAAAAATTTATATTTATGGTGCCGGAATGATTGGCAGGATTGTTATCCCAGATTATCTTGTAAGGAATAATATTCAGGATAAGGTTATTTGCTATATTGATTCTGATATAAGAAAACATGGAGATACAGTTACTGTAGGAGAAAGAAAAATAACAATATGTTCCTTAGAAGATATAGTGGAATGGAATCAGGATATCGTATTAATTATTACAAACAGTAATTATAGTGAGATTGTTTCTCAATTTGATACATTAGAGTATATGAATTGTATAGATGCAGTAATTTATCCGATAATTGAAGCTGTAGAAGTAGAAAATAAAAAAAATAATAGTGCAGAAGTATTGGTGGATTATTGTTCAAACAAGATTCCGAAGGTGATACATTACTGTTGGTTTTCAGGTAATCCTATTCCAGATTATTTGAAAAAATGTATGGAAAGCTGGAGCGAGATTTGTCCTGATTATGAAATAAAAAGATGGGATGAAAGTAATTACAATGTTGAGAAAAATTCTTATATGAAACAGGCATATGAGGAATGTAAATGGGGATTTGTTCCAGATTATGCCAGACTTGATATATTATATAATTATGGTGGGTTTTATATAGATACAGATGTCCAATTAGTTAAAACATTAGAACCATTAAGGATGCAGGGTGGCTTTTGCGGTGTTGAAAAATGGGGTAATGTTAATATGGGCGGATGTAGCGGGGCAGTAAAATATCATCCAATGATAAAGAAAATGTTGGATTATAGAGCTGATATTCAATTTAAATATGAAGATGGTACATTAAATCTTAATACATGCGGAGTGTATGAAACACAGCCATTTATCAATTTTGGTATGAGAGTTGATAATACAACGCAAAGAATTAATGATATGACAGTGTTTTCATCAGATTATTTTCATCCATATGATTACATGAGTGAAAAAACTGTTATCACGGAAAATACATTTTCTATTCATCATTTTAATGGTGGCTGGCTTGATGAGAAGTCTAGAAATATTAGAATGATGACGTCACAAAAATATAATCATGTTATAGAGAGAATGGAAAAAGCTAATGAATAATTGTAAGATATCAGTTATTATAACAATATATAATATGGAACAATATCTTGATAAATGTATACAAAGTGTAATAAATCAGACATATAAGAATCTGGAAATAATACTTGTAAACGATGGATCTACGGATAAAAGTTTAGATATATGTTTGAAATATTATGCTCTTGATAAAAGGATCATAGTTTTGAATAATCCTAATGAAGGAGTAGTGAAAGTAAAATTAGCAGGAATTAAGCGTGCTACAGGTGATTATATTACATTTGTTGATGCAGATGATTGGTTAGATAGTAATGCATATCAACTCGTTATGGATATGTCTGATAAAGAAGATATGATTTCATATGGTTTAATAGAAGATTACAATTTTAAAAGTGTTCAAAAGTTTGATCAGATTGATGAAGGAATGTATATGCGGGCTGATATAAAAAATAAAATTCTGCCTAATATATTTGACGTAAAAAATTTCTTTACATTTAATGTTTTGCCCAATCTTGTATGTAAATTTATTAAAAGAGAGATATTGTGTAATTGTGTCAATAAAGTTAATTCTTATGTGAGAATGGGAGAAGATTTAGATTTTGTTGTGCAAAGCCTTAGCTTTGCACATACATTAAGGGTTATAAAGATAAGTCCATATCATTATGTTCAAAGAGAAAAATCACTAGTTAGGACATCAGTAGGAACTGAATCGGTTATTGGATTATATAACGATTTAATGTCGATAGAATCGACTGAAGATAATGCAAATTGGCAGCGACAAGTATGCATATACATGTCGTTTATATTGCAGTTGAAGAAAATGAATATGTTTATTAAGAATTCATCTTTCTTTGATAAATTAAAAAACAAAAAAATAGTTGTTTATGGAGCAGGTAATTATGGATGTTCATTTATTGAGGCGGCAGTGAATGAATTAGGAGTCAGTATTGAGGCTGTAGCAGATAGTAATTGGAAGAATATTGATTGGAAAGATGAAGAAATTATTGCACCAGAGAAAGTTATGGAAAGGGATTTTGATATCATATATATTGCAATATTAAACGAAAGAATTTGTCAAACTGTAAAGAGTAATCTAATTAATATGGGGATTCAAGAAGATAAGATTTTATATTATGGAATTGGTGATGTTAGAACAGATGAAATAAAAAATATTTTGGAGATAATGGCAGGGTGAAAAAGATAATTTTATTTGGATGTGGAAAATACGGATTAGAGGCATTGGATTTTTTCGGAAAAGAAAATGTTTTATTTTTTGTTGATAATAATACTGCATCCCAAGGTAAAGATATAAATGGTATAAAAATACTATCGCCAGGGGAGCTGATATATTATACAGATTGTGCTGTGATTATTTTATCAGCTGGATATGAAATATGTAATCAAATGGCATATCAACTTCAAGAAATGGGAATAGAATGCTTTTTGGTATATAGGTTTATAAAAAGCTATATATCTAAGAAAAAAATGCATGTAGAATATTTTTTGAGAAAAATTGAAGATATGTCAAATGTTTATGAATTGATGTATAAATATTCGTTAGACAGACAAAAAGAATTGGAAGAGAGATTAGAGTTTTTTTTGAGATATTCAGATATTCGAAGTGTTAAGCCAGTTCAGGGAAATCTTAGAAAAATACAAATGGCATGTGTTGAAGCAGGTGTATTAGTGGATGAACTGGCAACGGAAATTGGAGTGAAAGTTATTCTTGCGGGTGGAAATCTATTAGGTTTATATAGAAATAGTGGTTTCATTCCTTGGGATGATGATTTGGATATGTATTTAATCAGAGATGAATATAATTTATTTATTGAAGGGTGTAAAGAAAAAGGTATATATCATCAATCATATGTGTCTAAAAACAGTGAAGCTGAGCTATACAAGGAAATGAGAAGTATTTTACAAGTTGGTAAAAAGATAGCTGTTTGTGAAAATGGAACATTTATGAATGCTTATGTAAAACTTGATAATGATACCATTATTGTTGTTGACATATTTCCCATTGATTATTATAAAAACGGAACTTCATATAATAAGGTGCTTGAATATACTATAGAAAAAAGTATTGAGAAGAAAAGTATAGATACAATATCGGATGTTATTGATTTTAATGCTTATCTTTTAGAGAATAATCCATATACGTCTAAAGAAAGAACGAAAAATATGGGATTTGGATTAGAATTGATAAATATATTTAAAACGTTTAAGGGATTTTATAATACAAATGATATGTTCCCGTTAATAAGAAAGGAATTTGAAGGTTATAAATTCTGGGTACCCAATAATATAGAACAAATTCTTAGTACAGAGTATGGAGATATTTATCAATGGCCGGAAGATGCTGGGAAGGCGTGCCATGGAACAGAAAGACATTATATACCTTATGATAAAGACAATAATGGAATACATATATCTTCTAAGGAGCAATTAAAAGATGTTGAATGGGAATGTAACGACTGTAAAATAATTATTGATAAATATAAAATTAATAACTTATCAGATTATTTTGAAATTATAGAAGAGATTGAAAAGAATAATGGGGATTATTGTGTATATTCTTGAATTACATTATAAATTTTAATATTTGAAGGTTTGTTGACAAAACCAGTAAAAAGTAGTAAAACAAAATAAAACAAGTAAAAAGTAGTAAAAATAAGCAAAACCAGTAAAATAGGCGGAGGTTTAGCATGAATAATCCATATTCTATGGTATTTGGAAAAGAGCCAGAACTTTTTGTTTCAAGAGCAGCTCAGGAAAATAGGGTGATTAATGATTTTAGCGGCGATAATCCTACTTATCAGACATATCTTCTGACGGGAGTACGAGGTTCTGGTAAGACTGTTATGATGACGGAGATTGCCAATAAACTACGTAAATCTGATGAGTGGATTGTAGTAGAACTTAATCCGGACAGAGATTTGCTTAATGGACTTGCAGCAAATCTTTCAAGTAACAATAAGCTGGCAGCTATATTTAAGGAGGCAAGAATTAACCTGTCCTTTCTGGGATTTGGTGTTGAGATTAGTGGGGTTGCACCTATTACAGATATAGAAGTAGCCTTGCATGAAATGATAGCTAATCTTAAGAAACATAATAAGAAAATACTGATAGCAATAGATGAAGTGACAAATAATGAGAATATAAGAGTATTTGCCAGCGCATTTCAGATTATGGTCAGGAAAGACCTGCCGGTGTTTTTATTGATGACCGGATTATATGAGAATATTAATGCAATTCAGGACGAGAAGAATCTGACATTTCTATACAGAGCACCAAAGCTGGAGATGAAGTCATTAAATATAGGTGCTGTAGCACAGAAATATGCGGATACTTTTGATATGGATTCAGAAGGTGCAGTTGAGATGGCTAAACTTACAAAAGGATATCCATTTGCATTTCAGGTATTAGGTTATCTTACATGGAATAATAATGGAGATTATAAAGGTGTATTAGCTGAGTATCGTCAGTATCTGGAAGAATATGTATATGAGAAGATATGGTCTGAATTGTCTTCAAAAGACAAAGAAGTTGCATTTGCGATTGCTCAGTGTGAAACAGGAAAGATTAAGGATATAAGAGAATTGCTCCATATTGATACTAATCAGTTTAATCCATATAGAAAGCGCTTGATAAAGAAGGGGATTGTAGATGGCAGTGAATACGGAGTAGTAAGATTTACGTTGCCGTTTTTTGAACAGTTTGTGATAGAGAATCACTATGAGTAGTTGTATAGATACAGGAAGGGATAATATGTACACAGAATTTACAGCATCTATGATGTGTGCCAATTTTGGTAATCTAGAGAAAGAAGTTAAAGAATTAGAGGTAGCGGGAATCGATTCATTTCATATTGATATTATGGATGGACGATATGTGCCTAATTTTGCAATGTCACTTAATGATATGAGATATATCCGCTCTGCAACGGACAAGCCATTAGATGTCCATCTTATGATTGAACACCCTAATACACATATTAATCTGTTTCTTAATTCACTTAAGGAAGGTGATACTGTATATATTCATCCAGAAGCAGAATATCATCCTTCAACTACTCTACAGAAGATAATTGATGCAGGACTTATTCCGGGAATAGCTATTAATCCAGGAACAAGTATTGAAACAGTTATGGAGATGCTTCAGATTGTTGATAAGGTTCTTGTTATGTCAGTTAATCCGGGAAATGCCGGACAGATGTATCTTCCTTATGTTGGAAAGAAAATAGAGAGACTTCTTAAGATTCGAGAAGAAATGCATTTTGAAGTGTATTGGGATGGGGCATGCAGTGCAGATAAAATATCAACATTTGCTCCTATGGGGGTTAAAGGTTTTGTGCTTGGAACGACTTTGCTTTTTGGTAAAGGCAGACCATATGCTGATATTTTAAAGGAGATAAGAAGATTATGATTCTTGATAATAACGTCTACGATATGTCAGAAAATAAGATAATTGAATACGCTAATAAGTTAGCAGATGTAATAGAATGTAATCAGTCTCTTGAAAAGTATAATTCAGGACAATTAACATATGAATATCTTATTGCAATGTTTTTGGCAACACAGGCAATGGAAAATGGAGACAAGCTATATAATTATTGCTACGATGCAGTTATTGCATGTGGAAAAAGAAATATAGATTTTAAATTAAAACAAAACGAAAAAATTAAAGTAGCTTTTTTGCCTATATCAGCAGCAGAATGGCCAGCAGAATACATATATAGAAAATTAGAAATGGATACAAGATTTGAACCGGAGGTAATACCAGTTCCATTGATTGGAAGACCTAAAAAGGAACGCGGTAAGGTATATATGCAGACATATGACTTTTTTGCTAATGGTAATTACAATGTAAAGAAAGTATATAATGCTGAAACAGAAGAAATTGTTGGCTGGGAAGATATTGGAGGTATGCCGGACATTGTTGTGCATGTTACGCCATGGTATCTTAATATAGCTAAGGATTATCAGGTTGGACAATATCCGTTGCATGTACTTAATGTGTATATTTCATATGGGGTGACTCTGGGAAATTCGATTGATGGTACATATGCAGAAAAATGTCTGTATAACAAAGAGTTTGTTAATATAATGTGGAAAGTTTATACTGAGACCACTACGAACTATGAGTGTTATAAGAAATATCAGGTGTTAAAAGCTAAGAATGTAATTAATAGTGGATATATTAAGATGGATTATTTTGTTGAAAAACATCAGTATTCTGACGAATATATCAGAAAAATATGGTCGTTTCCGTCTGGTTCGGATATAAAAAGCTATAAAAGAGTTCTTATTACACCACATTTTTCGGTTGGAAATACTAATATATTATCGTTTTCAACATTTGACAAGAATATGTATTTCTATATATATCTGGCAAAGAAGTACAGGGATAATGTTTCATTTATATTTAAACCACATCCAAATCTGCGCAATGGACTTATCGAAAATGGATATATGAAATCAGTTGATGAGTATGAAGCATATCTGGATGAGTTTAGAAAGCTGCCAAATGCATCTGTATGTGAAGAAGGGGATTATCTTGCACTTTTCGATACATCTGATGGTATTATAAATGATTCTATATCGTTTATTGGTGAGTATTTGTATGTTGATAAACCTATGCTGTTTCTTGAACGGCCAGAACAGTGTTTTGATGAATTAGGAAGGACACTTATCAAGGCCCATTATAAAGCTTGTGGAGAAGATTATATGGGAATTGATAATTTTGTCAATGATGTTGTGATTAATGAAAATGATTATATGAAACAGCAAAGGGAAGAAATATTTTCAGAGGAACTGGATTATTATTCAAAGAATGGAATAAAGGCATCTGAATATGTGTATAAAGACATTGTGGATGGTGTTTTCAGGCTGTAAAGGAGTAATATGAATATAGCATTAGTGCTTGCCGGTGGAACGGGTACAAGACTTGGAGCAGATATTCCAAAGCAGTATATTGAAGTGCGTGGAAAGATGATAATTGATTATTGTCTTGAGACAATGGAACATTCGAATGATATTGCTGAAGTGTGGATAGTTGCAGATGAAATGTGGCATGAACACATTAAGAAAGTTGATAAGTTTAAAGGATATGCGTGTCCTGGCAGAAACAGACAGTTATCTATATATAATGGATTGAAAGCAATTGAGGAGTCATTAGCTGATAAAGAGAAAGAAGTTAATGTTCTTATTCATGATGCAGCAAGACCATTTCTTACGGAAAAACTTATAAGAGAGTGCGTTAAGGCGGTTGAGGGGCATGATGGAGTGCTTCCGGTTCTTTCTATGAAAGATACAGTTTATTATAGTGAAGACGGAAAAGTTATTTCATCACTTATTAATCGTGATAAGTTATATGCAGGACAGGCTCCGGAGTTATTCAGGCTGCAGCCTTATATTCAGGCAAATGAAGCTTTGCTGCCAGATAAGATTCTTTTGGTTAATGGTTCTACAGAGCCGGCAATTATGGCAGGGATGGATATTGTTATGATTCCGGGAGACGAGAATAATTATAAGATAACTACGAAGACAGATATGAAGCGGTTCACAGAAATGATGTAGATTTATTTTTTCAGGAGAAAAATGATGAAAGCACAAGTGTTATATGGCATTGGTGATTTAAGATATGAGGATATAGAGAAACCACAGCTTAAAGAGGGCTGGGTAATGGTTAAGGTTATGGCAGCAGGCGTATGTGGTTCGGATATTCCAAGAATATATAATACAGGAGCACATGTTCATCCTATTGTTCCTGGACATGAATTTTCAGGTAAAGTAGTAGAAACATTTGATAAGAACTCCCGATGGAATGGAAAAAGAGTCGGCGTATTTCCTTTGATTCCATGTGGAAAATGTTCAATCTGTAAAAAGAAAATGTATGAAATGTGCAGCAATTATAATTATCTTGGTTCAAGATGTAACGGTGGTTTTGCTGAATATGCAGCTGTACCAGAATGGAATCTTATAGAACTTCCAGATAATGTATCTTACAAGCAGGCTGCAATGATGGAACCTATGGCTGTTGCAGTACATGCAATGAGAAGATTTAATATAGAAAAAGATGCATCAGTATGTGTTATAGGACTTGGAACGATAGGACTTCTGCTTACAATGTTTCTTAAAGCAGAGGGAATACAAAATGTTTATGCTGAAGGCAATAAAGACATGCAGAAACATTTTGCACAAGAGCTTGGAATTGATGGTAAACATTATAATGCAGATAATGTTCAGGCAGATTATGTATTTGAATGTGTTGGAAGAAATGAAACTGTAAACAGGGCAATAGAACTTGCAGCACCAGCAGGGCATGTTGTGTTTATCGGTAATCCATATTCTGACATGAATATACCAAAAGATACATATTGGATGATATTAAGAAAACAGTTAAAGCTTAGTGGAACATGGAATTCATCATATACAGGAGAATCAGATGACGACTGGCATTATGTTCTTAATAAGCTTGCGGATGAACAGATTAATCCAGAAAAGTTTATAACGCATGAATATCCGCTGGATACAATTCAGGTGGGAATGAAGATTATGTGTGATAAATCGGAAGATTATGTGAAGGTTATGTGCGTAAATAAAGAGGAATGTTAATGATAAAGATAGATATATTATCTCCAGTTGGTGGAAAAGCTGGAGGTATTGAGAATGTTATCAAATTATGGACAGAAAATATGTTACAGCCCGATTATGTTTTGCGGGTAATACATATGTCACCAGGAATTAAATATCTTGATGGTTACAGGTACGCATATGCATTTGAAGAAGGGAAAGATGATGATTTTGATGAAAAACTGAAAGGCTTTGTAAGAAATTATGCTGGATTTATTAATGAATATGGAATGCCCGATATATGTATAGCAACTAACTGGCCGGTAATGAGTGTGGTAGCAGATACTGTTAGAAATGTGCTTAAAGCAGATTTTAAAGTCATCTCATGGGTACACAATTCTATAATAGAATATAAACATGCAGGTTTAGGCGGGGTTGATGAGATGTTGTGTGCTGATGCGCATTTGTGTATTAGTAGAAACAATGAGAAAAATTTACTTAACAGAACAAATAAAGAAAGAGTGTATTATGTTGGAAATCCGGTTAAAATGCAGCAATTTATTGAGAAAACACATGGGGAAAAACAACTGTGTTATGTAGGAAGACTGCAGGAGATTAAGAGGGTAGATATTATTTTAGAAGCGCTATATAGAGCACATAATAAGTGGAATCTGAGAATTGTTGGCGATGGAGAATCATTGCAGGAATTGATTAAAATAACTGAATATTTAGAATTGCAGGAACGGGTTGAGTATATAGGATGGAAAGAAAATCCATGGGAGTATTGTAAAGATGCATGTGCATTAGTTGCAGCATCAGAGTATGAAGGGTATATGCTTACTGGAGCAGAAGCAATGTCTATGGGATTGACAGTAATATCTACACCGGTTGAAGGAGTGATAGATTATCTTATCCCAGGCAGGAATGGGTATTTGTTTGAAAAAAATAATGCTGAAGAACTTGCAAAGATTCTTGATTATTTATATGATGGAAAACTACCCTTGTGTGACAGAAGAGTATGTAAAGAATCTGTTGATAAATTAAGAGATACTTACTATTTTGAAAAAATAAAAGGAATTATGGAAGAGGTAATGGAAATATGAACAGAGTATTGACATTTGGAGTGTATGATTATTTTCATCTTGGTCATCTGAGATTGTTCAAACAATGCAAAGAATATGGAGATTATCTGATTGTTGCTGTACAGGATGGAAACTATATAAAAAAATATAAACCGGATGCTAATATATTATATACAACAGAAGAAAGAGTTGAAATATTAGAGGCATTAAAAGTGGTAGATAGAGTGGTTGTATATCAAACGGTATGTACAGATTTTCTTGAATCAATAGGTTTTGAAGTGTTAGCTCTAGGAGAAGATCATGTAGGAGAGAGATTTGACAAGATTGTAGAATGGTGTGATGTGAATGGAAAGAAGGTTGTCAGATTAAAACGAACCAGAGGAATAAGTTCAACAATTGTAAAGGATAGAATAAAGACATTAATGTAAGGGAGAACAGCCATGACAGAAAAACAAAAGCAGACAGTAGATACAATAAAACAGATTGCATTAATGATAGAACAAGGGAAAATGTCATTGGAAATGTGTCCTGTTTCTGATTTAAAAACGGTATTATATTGTGTATTAGATTACAAGGACAATATGGATATAACTAAACAGGTTGTTGAACAATATTGTGAATTACTAGAAAAAACCATTTCGAATGCACAGATATCAGATTGTTGTAAATTGTTAATGATAATGGCACATTATATTTCATATGAACTTGAAAAGAATGCAATATATGAAGAAGAATATTCACAAGTTGTACAAGAATTACAGAATATAAAAAATGAAAATCATTTATATGATGAGATAATAGACTGTTATAAACAAAATAAAATAGATGAGGAATTTATTAAAGAGCATACTTACCAATCACTTGTGGCAATAAAAGAAAAAGGTAATATAGAATTATTTAAGAAATTATCAAAGGAAATACATGATTTACAGATTAAAAATATAAAATCAAAGAAAAATAAGAAAATAGTTTTTTTCTTAAAGGATAGTGCTGAATGGAGCTGTGAAGAGTTGTATAAGAAATATGCAGCAAATCCTAAATATAATATAGAAATTGTTGTTGCTCCTTTTTTTGTGGGAACGGAGAAGACTATATACGATACATATTTTAATACAATAAATTATTTTAAAGATCGTGGGTATAATACGATAGGTATTTATGATGTATATCAGGGAAGATATAAGAGCTGGAGAGAAATAGGATTACCAGATATTGTGATTCATTTAAATCCACACTATACTGCCTTTAGACAAACAAGTTGTATATGTAATTTTCCACTAAGCATATTGAATGTGTATATACCATATGGGTTTATGATTTACGGAAATACTGAACATCAATTTAATCAGTTGTCGCATATGCTTTATTGGAAAATATTTTGTGAATCAGTAATCCATAAGGAGATGGCAAAAAAGTATTCTGATATTGGTGATATGAATGTTGTTAATAGTGGATATGTAAAAATGGATTCTTTTTATTTGGATAATAAAATTGAATATAGGAAGATATGGAAAATTTCGGAAAATGCAGACGAGAAAAATGTAAAGAGAATAATATATGCACCGCATTGGTCAGTAAAGGATGCGTTTACCGGGTTTGGTAATTTTGATAAGATATATAATGAAATATATAATTATGCAAAAGAAAATCAGGCAACTACATCATGGGTGTTCCGCCCACATCCTATGCTTAGAGCTGGGGTTGTACAGCAAGGGGTATTTAATGATGAACACGAATATGATAAATATCTTGATATGTGGAATAAATTGCCCAATGCTCAGGTTATTGAAGGAGGCACATATATAGATATTTTTAAATCATCTGATGCAATGATACTAGATAGTGTATCGTTTATGGCTGAATATTTATATTTGCATAAGCCGATGCTTTTTTTAACAAGAGAAAGAAATACTTTTAATGATTTTGGAAATGCATTGGTGGAGGTATTGTATAAAACTGAAGGAGGTAATTTTGAAGGTATAAAAGAATTTATAGAGAATGTTGTTATTGATGAAAAAGATTTTATGAAAAAACAACGGGAATGTTTTTTTGAAAATTATCTGGATTATTATAAAATAAATGGATTGTATGCAAGTGATTATATATTTAATTATATTAATGAAATTATAAATGAAAGGTAAATTGAATAAAGTGAGAGTTAAAGAAAAATGTGTAAGTATTGATTATCAAAAAACGAAAGATTTTTTTAAACACAGAGCAGAAAAGTTTCAAGAAAATAACCCATATTCCGTAACAATGTATCAGGATAATAATAAGGAACTGGTAAGAGAACGAAATGAATATGAAACTGAAAAAATACTTTCTCTACTTAGTATAGATAAAGAGTCTGAAATTTTAGATGTGGCATGCGGTATTGGAAGATGGGCTGATGCGATTAAAACAGAGGTGAAGAGATACTGTGGCATTGATTTTAGCGATGAATTAATCCGAATTGCAACTGAGAGAAATAAAAGAGATAATTATTATTATTATGTAGGTTCTACAAGTCAATTGGAGAAAATAATAAAACAAAATAGCCTGCAAATAAAAAGTCAAGGCTAAATTTTGAGAACATTGAAAATTTTATACAGGTTGAAAATTAGGTATCAAAATTAGACCACCACACCAGTGCTGGTCTGAAAATCATAGTGGATAATTAGGATTCTGGAAGAGATGAAAGATACTCTTTCACTCGACCATAGTAGATTCTTAGAAACTTGTTGGCACCAGCTGTCATATAGACATAATAAGGTTTACCTTGTGCACGTTTCTTGTCTAAGAATTGATATACAGGGTCATCCTGTGGATGTGTTTTTATCAAAACATCCATTACCTGAAATAAAGTTTTTCTGAGGTCAGAAGAACCACGCTTTGATGTAGGAACACTTTTTTGTTCATAGCTTCCAGATTCATTAACTCCAGGATCTACGCCAGCAAAGGCAGTAATAGCTCCCTTATGAGTAAAGCGGGAAACATCACCGATTTCAGCCATTAACTGAGGGCCAAGTGATGGACCAACACCTTTCATTGCCATAACGATAGGATATTCCGGGAGCTTTGTAGCTGTTTCATTCATAAGGGTACGAAGTGACTCAACTGTAGTAGAAGAACTGTTAAGTTGGTCAATTGCCTGCTTGATAATAAGTTTTGTGATTTCATCCTTAGGAAGTACAGGAACAAGTTCCTTAGCTTTTCCATAGATTTCTTCAGCTTTTGACTTACTGAAGTTGTACTTCTTTCGCTTGCACCAGTTTTGATAATGGTCAACAAAAGCATTTAGGGACATTTTACGAACACAGTCCACATGCCAGTATGTAGATGCAAAATCAACCCATTTCTGGCTGCCGT
>OIZF01000324.1_pt1 | contig 33384 bp, 25 predicted proteins | sample 1588471 | NCBI WGS metagenome assembly OIZF01 (sample SAMN03283279) | human gut metagenome | biome: human-associated habitat; material: feces | host: Homo sapiens | place: Peru | collected 2012
CGCCTTCTCAGTTGAGAAGAAAGAAGATGAAGAACTACTTGCACGCTGTGCGGAAACTGAGAGTGCCATGATGGCACAGATGATTACAACAAATAACTTTTTCATAAATAATCATTTATTTATATGTTAATAAAAAAATAGAATACAAACCGAGGGTAAGACCTACAAGTTGAAATTCATTCTCCACACATTGTAAACCTTGTCGGATGAGCCACGCTGTGAGAGGAAGAAGATGCTCTTGCCATCAGGCGACCACACTGGCGACAAGTCGTTGCCTGGATGGTAAGTGAGCTGGGTAAGCTGGGTTCCATCTGTACGCACCACGAAGATGTCGGTATTGTCAATGCCCTCCTTCTCAGAACGGCTGTTGCCCGTAACAAGCAGCCACTTGCCATCAGGAGACAGTTGTGGAGTGGTGTAACTCTTGCCTGGTTGTGCGAGAATTACCTCCTCTACACCAGTCTTGAAGTTGATTCTCCATATCTCACTCTCCTTGTTGGTTGTGAAGCGAGCACAATAGATGGTATTAGGGTCGCCAGGAATGAGGCATGCCGTCATACCACGGCTATAGTTGGAAAACAAGTTGGTCTTGCGATCGTAGCTCCAAAGACTGTTGCCTTCTTTTGCTTTGAAAAGATGTTTTTTACTTTCAATTGCAGCATACAATTTGTCATAATCACAGATAATACCGCCAAGATCAACTGCTACAACTGCTTTTGTCTTTTCTGTGATTGCTTCTGCAACTTTGTCATAATCCATTTCGCAATTGTCTTTCTGGCTATCTACAAATATTACCTTTGCTCCACAGTGAATTGGTGCTGAAGCAGAAGCAGTATAAGTATATGCCGGTACTATCACTTCATCTCCCGGCTCTATACCGCAAACTCTTAAATTTAGCTCTTCTGCTGCTGTTGCTGAATTTAAACAAACTGTTTTAGAAGTATGGCAATATTTTGCAAGTCTTCTTTCTAATTCTTTTGTTCTTGGTCCAGTTGTAATCCATCCTGAACGTAACGCCTCTGCAACTTCATTTATTTCTAATTCAGAAATATCCGGTGGACTAAACGGAATGCTTCTTTGAACTATTTCTGTGATAACTTCTTCTTTTGCCATTTTTTCTCCTTTATCTACTCCATTTATACTCTACTCAACTATTTACTACTTCCCACTCGGATGTTCTCCCGCCGGCTTAAACGTTGTCACAACGCCTTCCACCATCTCTACAATCTCCTCGCTATTCTCGTAACTAGCCATCGCCAGTTCTTCCAACTGTCCGAAGAATTCTTTTGTATCAAACGGGATTGGCTTACCGATATGGATTAATTCATTTTCTGTTCTCTCCAGACCTTCTTCTGCCATCAACTTCTCTTCAAACAGTTTTTCGCCCGGACGTAATCCGCTGTATACAACTCGGATATCTTCATCTGGTTTGTATCCTGACAATTTAATCAGGTTTCTTGCTAATGTATCAATCTTCATCGGCTCTCCCATGTCCAACACGAAGATTTCTCCGCCTTTTGCATAAGTTCCTGCCTGAAGTACCAGACTGACTGCCTCTGGGATTGTCATGAAGTAACGAATGATATCTGGATGTGTAACTGTTACCGGACCACCATTTTCAATCTGTTTTTTGAATAACGGGATGACTGATCCATTACTTCCAAGTACATTTCCAAAACGAACGGCAACAAAATCTGTTTTTCCTTTACCCTGCGTGGCCGCATTTTCTTCTACATTTACAGCCATATGGTCTTCCGGGTCCGGAACCATCTGTCCATTCACATGCTTATGTTCATGTAAGAATGGAAGCCATTCTGTATGACCGGATTTACTGATTTTATCCATACTCTGGATGACCATTTCACAGAGACGCTTGCTCGCTCCCATAATATTTGTCGGGTTTACGGCTTTATCTGTACTGATCAGTACGAATCTCTCTACTCTGTTCTTCAGTGCTGCGTAGGCTGTCTTATAAGTTCCTACTACATTATTTTTAATTGCTTCATTCGGGCTTGTCTCCATAAGCGGTACATGCTTATGTGCTGCCGCATGATATACAATCTGTGGTTTATATGTTTCAAACACCTGATTGATTCTCTTACTGTCACGTACTGAACCGATCAGAACCTTCAAGTTTAATTCTGGATATTTTCGTCTTAATTCCTGCTCAATGTCATATGCATTGTTCTCGTAAATATCGAAGATAATCAGTTGCTTCGGTTCGTGTGCTGCTATCTGACGGCACAGCTCACTTCCGATTGAACCACCACCACCCGTTACGAGAATTACCTTTCCTTTAAGGTACTGGAAGATTTCTTCCATATTTACTTTTATTGTGTCTCTGCCTAGCAAATCTTCAATTGCAACCGGTCTCATTTTGCTCATGGACACTTCGCCATTTGCCAGCTGAAAGATTCCCGGAAGCTGTTTTAATTCACAATCTGTTTCCTTACATATATTTAAGATTTCTCTTCTTTCCTGTGCACTTGCAGTCGGTATCGCAAATAATATCTGGTCAATCTTATATTTCTTTACATTGATAAGAATATCTTCACGACCACCGACAATCGGCACACCTTCCATAACACGTCCCCATTTATTCGGGTTATCATCAATCACACAGCAAGCCTTTGATTTTACCTCTCCTGAGCTTTTCAGTTCCTTGATCAATGTCTGACCTGCCGCACCGGCACCGATAATCATTGCATTATGTAATGGGTTCGCCTCTTTCTCGCGTCTGCCACGCTCTAAATTCATATAGCGGTATGAAAAACGAATTGTCAATGTAAGTCCAAACTGTAAAACCGATCCGATTATATAATAAGATAATGGCATTCGCTGAATAAATGCTGTCATTCCTACTATATTAAAGATAGTTGTAATCACAGATGCAACAATTACTCTGTTCAGTTCGCTAAAGCTTGCGAATCTCCACAAGCTATTATAGAGACGTAATTGTACAAATACAAAAATCGTAAATACTGTATATATCGGTGCAAACTTCAAGAATGCACTCATATACTCTGCCGGAATACTTGTGAAGTGCAAATCAAAACGCAGCCACAGTCCAAAAAAGTAGGCAAAGTTAATTGCAAGCACATCATATATCATCAGATATAATGCTATCATCTGCCAGTGTTCAATTTTCTTCTTTTTCATCTTTCTTTCTTTATCCTGATTTGATACTCCACTCATATTTTTACTTCTCTTCCTTTAAACCTTCTTACCTTTATCCTTTAATTTCCATTTAATATCTCATTCATCTTTGCACTGATGCTCTGTACAACTGCCTCATCCGGCCACATCACATACAGTGGCTGGTCTCCTGACGAATAACATGCCTGTGTATCTCCGTTTCCTGATGCTGCCTGTGATTCAATAGTCCAGCTTGCACCATCATTCAACTGCATCTTAATAAATTTCGCCATTTCTTCCTGTGTCATATTGGTCTGTACACTGTCGCTGACGTCTGCAATCAATGCACTTGCATTAGACAAAATTGCAGGTGACATTGCTTTATTTAATATTGCTGTCAGAACCTTCTGTTGGTCTTTTCCTCTCTGGTTGTCTCCATCTTCAAAACTATAACGCTCTCTTGAAAAAGCTAATGCCTGATCTCCATCCAGATGATTCATTCCTTGTTTAAACTGATATCCACCTGCTGTAAATTCAAAATCTGAATCCACATCCACACCGCCTAATGTATCTACGATTTTAACCAGTGACGAAAAGTTTACTCTTGCATAATACGAAATATCGATGCCATATAACTGCTCTAATGTTCGCATAGATGCATCCACACCATAAATACCGGCATGTGTCAACTTATCTCTCTGCTCTCCTGAGATATCCGGTATCTGTACATAATAATCTCGTGGTGTTGTTGTCAGTAAAATCTTCTTCGTATTTGGATTCACTGTCATAATAATATTGACATCGCTTCGGCTGTTTGTTGCGACTGGTCCTGATACATCAATGCCACTGATGTAGACATTGAATGGTTCTTCGACATCTACGTTTTCTTGTTCTATCTCTGTTTCTATTCCATACTGATACAGCACACGTACCTGATCTGAATAGTCTTCAATTGCATCTGTAATCAGTCCATCTAATGCCTGATTATAAATTGCCGCATCTACTCTTCCTTCTAACAGCGCATTTGCGAGTTCCTGAACTGTTCCATACTGTTCTATTTTTACTTCTCTTCCAAGGGATGTGTTGATGTTATCAACCATAATCTGTGTATTTTCCTGGTCTACAGCAGTCTGTGTACCAAAACGATACATAGAAGCATCCATAAGACTATTAGCCACATTATCTTTTTTTACAACAACAATCATATTGTCTGTCTTATAATTTGCTCCGCCGACATCTGCCATCAGCTTGTCTGCCTTTAACATATAGACGATTCCAATTACTTGAAAGATACTCAGTATAATGCTAAGTACAATTCCTACGATGTAAACTTTATTTTTTACATATTGTAATCCGAATGTTACTCCAAATAATATTAATAACACAACAATAATTGCCACCAGATATTTCGTTGGTACCAATCCACTGTTCCAGATAACTGCAATCAAACCGACCGTAAGAATCAACTGTATTAATGTAATCAACTTTCCTGCCATATGCCGTGTCTTCTTCTGTTCTTTCATCTGATTGATATACTCCTTCTATCCTGCTGTTTGTATCCCCTTAATTTACATATCTTACTGTACATTCAGTGTCAATGTCTTTACCTCAGATGTGTTGCCGTCGGCATCTATTACATAATAATGTAGTAAATAACTTCCCGGTGTATTTACATCATACTGACCATCTACGCTGATACGAGTTGATAATGAATCTGCATCATCACTGCCATCTGCAACGCCTTTGACTACGCTCATAAGGTCAAATTCTGTTCCGGCTGCAATTGTTACCTGGTCTGTTGTAAGTGCGATTACCGGTGCTTCTCCGACCGGTGTCAGATCGTTGTTTTCATTTGCTTTGGCAGGGTCGTTCTGTGCTGTCGATGCATCTTGGGACTGTTCTGTATTTTCTGCCGCTGTATCTTCTGTTTTAGGATGTGCATTTCCATCTTCTACATAATTAACTGTTCGCTTGGCAGTTCCTACATTCTTTGCCTTGTCCATCACACCGTAATATACGATTGCTTTACCATCCTTAATCTGCACAACACGGTCTACAAACACTTCATCGGTAAGATCACCGTCTCGGCTATCTTCTGCACTGACACCTTTTAAAAGTTCTCCATAGCCCTGCCCCTCTTGATATGTGAGGTCGGCTTTCTTCACTTTAATAACCGGAGCCTGTCGATCCTGACTGCCACGAACAACCAGTGCTATTCCGCCAAGTATAAGACATCCTGCTATCAGCACAGCTACTAACTTTTCTTGTTTCATACCTTTTCCTCTTCCACACGTCCATAATCACCATATGTACCGTAATATTTTCCATAATATTTGTTCTGTGCCATATCTACTTTGTTCAATACTACGCCGAGAATCGGGCAACCTGATTTTTCCAGCTGCTCTTTTACAACTTTTGCAAATTTATGACTGACTGTGTTTGCTGAAATCACAAGCACTGATGCATCGCTTTGTTTTGCAATAATAGCGGCGTCGATAACACTTCCAAGCGGTGGTGCGTCGATAATTACATAATCATATGCTTTTCTTGCACTTGTAAGGAGACTTTCAAATCGTTTACTTCCTAACAGCTCGGCAGGGTTTGGCGGTACTACACCTGCGAATATCATAACCATGTTTGTATCTTTGACACGATACATAACTTCTCCAAGCTCTGTCTGTCCTGATAAGAAGTGTGACAGTCCTTTCAGTTGTCCGTGTACGTTATGTCGTCCTGCTAATACTGATTTTCTTAAATCGGCATCGATAAACAGTACTTTCTTCCCAGCCTCGGCAAGTGACTGTGCCAATGCAAGTGTGACTGTACTCTTTCCTTCGTTTGGTGTACAGCTTGTGAATACTAATACTTTATTATCCTCTCCTGAAAATTCGATGTTAGTACGGAGAGACTTGTATGCTTCATTACTTCGATAATCTTTTTTTATTTCTTTTAATTCTATTTCCTGCATCTTTATCCCCTCTTTGTTATCTGTTCATCGTCTTTGTGAACTGACGTGCTGACAATCCTTTCGCTTTTTTATTCTTCTTTGCTCCTTCTGCGATTGGAATAGAAGTTAATGTATTCAGTCCGAGATAACGCTCTACGTCATCCGGTGTCTTAATTGTGTCATCCAAGATGGAGATTAATACGACTACTCCCATTGCCAGAATGATACCAAAAATTCCACCGAGCATTGTATTCTTCATTGTATTTGGTGAAGATGGTTCACTTGGAAGGTCTGCCTTCTCAACTGTATTAACCGCATCGGCATTCATAATCTCTGTAATCTGTACGCTGACAGCTTCGCGGACTGCATCGGCAATCTCTTTTGCCTGTTTTGGATCATCGTTTTCTACTTTAATAGTAAGGATTCGCGAGTCTGTTGCAGCTTCAACTGATATCATCTCCATTAACTCTTCAGGTTTCACATCCAGGTTTAATACTGCGATAACCTGTTCCATCACTGTACGGCTCTTTACCAGTTCTGTGTAGTCCTTTGTCAAATATGAACCAGCCTGTAAATCTGTTGCCGAAATTCCAGTGCTTCCATCACTTTTGGACAGTACGTATACTTTTGTCTCTGCCGTATACATAGGCGTAATAAAAAGCTTTGTTCCAATAAATGCCAACAAAGCTACGATAATTCCTGTCAAAATAATGATGTGTGCTTTTTTTAACAAAGCACCGATAACTTCTGTCAGGTCAATTGTCAATTCGTCATTATCTGACTCTGGATTCATTCTTGTATTTTTTGTGTATTGATTCATAACTACTTTCTCTTTCTCAATAACGTGGCTGCGTTATCGAAGAAAATCCTCCTCATGTATTCTTCTCCATATTTTTTCTTGACGTAATCTGCCGCCTTTTTCATCTTCGGAGCACGTGTCTGTACTCCATGTGCGTCGGTTCCTACTCCGAACACCATATCTTCATCCATCAGTTCTTTCACAAACTTCTTGGCTCTGCGACCGCCATCGCCAATGATGCTTCCTGCATTCACCTGAATGCTTGCGCCCATATCACACAATTCTTCTGCGTATCCAATATCATCTAGCAGACACTGGTAACGCTCTGCATGGGCAATAATCACTTGATTCCCGGTCATCTGAACCTGCTGCACTCCCTGACGTATGTAATCATAACTATCGGATGGAGAAAATTCTAGCAATACAGTGTTTCTTTTATTCATTGTAAGAATCTCTCCCCTGTTTATCTTCTCCGGAACATCCTGTCCAAAGAAAACCTCGGTTCCCAGATAAATTCGGAATTTATCACTTATTTTCGCTGCTTCTGCCCGTACCAGCCTTAACTGTTTGTTAAGTATCTCCGGCCTTTTATGTCCCCTGCGCGGATGATGATGTGGAGTTGCAATAATTAAACGGGTTCCTTCATTAAAGGCAATCTGCAACATCTGTCTTGTCTCTTCCAGATTCTGTGCTCCGTCGTCCACACCAGGTAAAATGTGACAGTGCATATCAATGTATCTGTCCATTCAAAAATGACCTCCATCTTTCTTAATTATTTGCTAAAAAAGGTCACAAAAAGACCTATTACGCTAATACTAGTCTATAAGTATTTACGAAATTTGTCAATAAATTCCACTATGATTCTATTTTGCCTTTTTATATCTGTCGTATCAAAATCGGGTAGTGTTATCCAGACAAAACATTTTGATATTAAAATGTCTCTAGAAATAAGACAAGCGAAAAGCTTTTTACTTACGCTTTTTGGTTATGTTTTTTGCATCTTTTCATTTTTCCATCTTACGTATAACTATAAATTGCAATTATTTGTTTACAAAACATTTTAATTATAAAACTTTGATATACCTATGTCAACGCCCCCCCCCCCGGAAAATTTATTGTTTTTTTATTTGTACAAGAGATGGGTGGGGAAAGGCGGTTATGTGGTTATGCTTCGGGAGGCTGTGGGGCTTGCTCAGGGAGGCTTCGGCGAAACCGCACTAAATACCAAGCGACTATGCTCTCTTGCTCAGCTTCGTCGGGCAAGCCCGACTTCAATTCGCCAGATTGCATAGTCGCTTGGTATTTTTGTGGTGTGTCGTGGTATCTGCATGACTGGGATATTCGCTGTTGCAGATGCTTTTTAGGATGCGGTAGTATCTGCATGGCTGGGATATTCGCTGTTGCAGATGCTTTTTGGGGATGCTGTGGTATCTGCATGACTGGGATATTCGCTGTTGCAGATGCTTTTTTCCTGCCAGTCATGTATAATTGCATCTTCAATTTACCTATTTCATGACTTGTAGATACTCACTTCTACTAAATTGCATCTGTAACCTGTTTATTCTATGACTTGAGGATGCTTCCATTTAAAAAATAGCATCCCCAACTTGCTTATTCTATATCTTGAAGATGCTTCCGCTCAAAAATTAACATCCTCAACTTGCTTATTTCACAACTCGCAGATGCTTCCCCACAATTCCTGCCAAACTGTGTATTGTGAAACATAAAACTTCTTACTTTACATAACTTAAATTTCATGATATGGTATCACTACATCTTCAGGGAATTTCTTTTCTCTGAATTTTCTAAGCCGCAAGGCTCTCATCTCGGGTTTCGATTTCTGAAACATAATCCGATATGAAAAGAAGTGCTTTTGACAAATTGATAATGGGGGATTTCCATATTGTTTTTCACTTCTGTGATATTTTTTGTTGTCTCTTTGTCATTGCATTAAGTAACTGGAAACTTTATAATGAAAGGAGACTTTAATTGAAGAAAGGTACAAAAGATACGATTCAATGGCATCCGGCTTTTCAGGCATCGTTCCAGATTGAATTTGAAGCTGAAGCCGAAAAACTCACCTTTGAGCCGGAGCATTTGCTTTCCAAAAAACCTATGCAAATGGATGAATTGATCATCAAGGTTGCTGAAAACGAAGCGATTCACAAAAATATTGGCAGGATTTTTAGGCGATACAATATCATCGAATACAAAAGTCCCGATGACAACTTGACAATCAATGATTTTTACAAAGTGTACGGGTACTGTTGTTTTTATCAGTCGGACACAGACAAAATTTGCGAGATTCCACCGGAAGAATTGACTATCACTTTCATTTGTAATCATTTTCCAAGAAAAATGGTTCAACATTTGAAGGAATTTCGTAGACTGGATATTAGTCATGTGGAGGCCGGAATCTATTATATTACCGGGGATGCTTTTCCAATGCAGCTTTTGGTAACGAAGGAATTAGATTCGAAAGAAAATCTCTGGTTGCAGAGTTTGCGCAATAACATGTCTGAGCCTGAAGAAATCAAAACACTTCTCAAAGAATACGAAGCAAAAAAATCATCGAAATTATATCAAGCTGCAATGGAAGTTATTACCCGGGCAAACTGGGATGCAGTAAAGGAGGTTAAAGAAACTATGTGCGAAGCATTGAAAGAATTAATGGCAGAGGAATTTCAAGAGCAGGAAGAACTCGTGACGAAGCGAGTGACGGAACAGGTGACGGAACAAGTGACCGAAGAATTTATCAGAACTCTCTCTAAAAATATCACTGATGTTGATAAACTTGCCGAACTTTTGAATTTACCTGTGGAACAGGTTAATGAAGTATTGGATAAGTAATGGGGGTTTAGCAAAAGCACTCACGAAGCGGAGTTCCGCCATACAAAATAACAGTTGGCTGTGCAATTTCGCTCAGGAAGACTTTGTTGAAACTGCACTAAAGCGACTATACTCTCTTGCTCAGCTTCGTCGGGCATGCCCGACTTCAATTCGCCAGATTGCATAGTCGCTTGGTATTTTTGTGGTGTGTCGTAGATAGAAAGACAGAAATGATTTATTTCTTTCCTAACGATTTTAGGATTTCTTCATTTTGCCGTTTCAATTCTTCCATCATGGCTCTTATTTCTTTATTTTCATTTTTTATTCTTTCATTCTCGCTTTTTATACTTTCATTCTCGCTTTTTATACTTTCATTCTCGCTTTTTATGCTTTCATTCTCGCTTTTTATGCTTTCATTCTCGCTTTTTATGCTTTCGTTCTCAAACACCAAATTTTCATTCGCAAGTCCCAATTTTTCGTTCTCAAGTCCCAATTTTTCGTTCTCAAGTGTCATATTTTCATTCTGAGTTCTTAAATTATCAGCTTGCTTCTGCATCTCATCAATCATCAATTCTACTGTATTGCGATCTAGTTCTAATAATTCTTTTGAAAACATTCCCATCACCTCTTCTATGTTGAGGCAAATGTCATACACTTGATTGTAAAGTGCTTTGAAATCGGGATATTGCTCTAATATCTGCACAATATCTTCCGGAGCATCCATACTCAGAAATGCTAACCATGCCTCAAGACGATTGTCTAGTTTTATTGTCTTGTCATTATTGTGCTTAATTTTATTGAAGTTGTCAAGCGTTACGAAGAGATATTTTTGTAGAAGATTCATCTTTGCCCCTGTATCAGATTCTTGCTTAAAGCGATGCATATATACGTCTTTGAATTTTTTTAATTCTTGTGGGCTTTGCTGAAATAGAACAATGGTGTAGACATCTTTTATATCTTTATATGACATTTTTGTATGAGAATCAAGTTTCTTTTCTGCTTTCTGTTTTACACGCTTATATTGTCGTAACAACAAATCGGCTGAATAGCAGGCACTTCGTTCTCCTGGAAACATATACCCTATTTTTTGAATTTCTAAGTTTACAATACTTCCATCTTCTAATTCAACGACAATGTCCATGATTAATAAAGTTGACTCATCCGCAAGTCTTGTCCCATCATTTGGTAACACTTCCAATATTTTTACTTTTTGATTTAAAAGTAATGATAAAAATTCATTTACCCGCTCACGATATATTTCCGGATTTAGAATTTCTTTACTTATAAAATCATACATCATCTTCACCCCACGTGCACCGGTACAGAAGTTGATAAAATCTTGTCTTGCTTCTTCTTTCCAACTATAGAAAATTGATTTTAGTTTTGGTTTTTCCTCTATCTCGGCCATTAGTTGTTCTTTCGTCCGAATCATAGGGAAATACTGTTGCAATTTGTTTGTCATAGGCATTTTCCTCCATTTTTAATATTTTGTTGTTTTTCATATCGGATTTTGTTTCTGAAATTGAAACCCGAGATGAGAGCCTTACAGCTATAGATGTATTCGGAGAAAAGAAGTTCTCCGAAGATATGGTTATCATAGCATGAGTTTGGAGTGTTGTAAAGATAACTTCTGTGTTATTTTTTGATGTTGTGGTATCTGCAAAACTGGGATATTCTGTTGAGTCAAGTAGTAGAACCCTAACCCTCTAACCGGCTCCGAAAAGAGCCAGAAAACCCCGTCCCCACCGGCTCCTTGAGTGTTGTAAAGATAACTTCTATGTTATTTTTTGATGTTGCAGTATCTGCAAAACTAGGATATTCTGTTGAGTCAAGTAGTAGAACCCGAACCCTCTTACCGGCTCCGAAAAGAGCCAGAAAACCCCGTCCCCAACCGGCTCCTGGTATCTGCATGGCTAGGATATTCGCTGTTGCAGATGCTTCCGTTCAAAAATGGCATCTTCCCTCTAAAGCAATGGCAGACTGCTTGCACAGTCTGCCACTTAATATCATTTATTCTCTTTATTAAATATTACTTTGTCCTTTTATCTTTGCTACAAGTTTGCCATCTTCAACCTGTAATAAGATCACATCGCCTGTTCCGACATTTCCTTCGAGGATTAGTTTTGCAGCTAATGTATCAACGTGTTTCTGCAGATATCGTTTGAGTGGTCTTGCACCGTAAGTCGGATCGTAACCGCCATCTATAACAAAGCTTTTTGCTTCTGGTGTTAATTCGATGGAGATTTCTTTATCTTCCAGTCTCTTGTTTACATCTGCGATCATTAAATCTACAATTGAGCCGATGTTTTCTTTTGTCAATGGTTTGAACATGATAATCTCATCGAGACGGTTCAGGAATTCTGGTCTGAAATGTGCTCTTAAATCTTGCATTACCATTTCTTGATTTTCTGGCTTGATTTCGCCGTTGTCCTGAATTCCATCCAGCAGGTAGGATGATCCGATGTTGGATGTCATGATCAATATTGTATTTTTAAAGTCTACTGTACGGCCTTGTGAGTCTGTGATACGGCCATCATCCAGTACTTGCAAAAGTACATTGAATACGTCCGGATGTGCTTTTTCAATCTCATCGAACAGTACAACGGAGTATGGTTTTCTACGAACTGCTTCTGTCAGCTGACCGCCTTCATCGTATCCGACATATCCCGGAGGAGCTCCGATCAGACGGCTCACGGAATATTTCTCCATGTATTCACTCATATCGATACGGACCATGTTATTTTCATCATCAAACAAGCTTTCTGCCAGCGCTTTGGCAAGTTCTGTCTTACCTACACCGGTTGGTCCTAAGAATAGGAATGAACCGATTGGTTTGGATGGATCTTTGATTCCTGCTTTGGAACGGATGATAGCTTCTGTAACTTTTGTTACGCCTTCGTCTTGTCCAATGACACGTTTGTGCAGTTCTTCGTCAAGATGAAGAGTCTTGCTTCGCTCGCTCTCGTTTAGTTTTGCTACCGGAATTCCTGTCCATCTGGAAATGATTCTGGCGATTTCATTATCTGTAACGCTTTCATGTACCAGACGTAAGTCTTTCTCTTTGATATGTGCTTCCTCTTCTTCTAATTGTTTTTGAAGCTGTGGAAGTTTTCCATACTGCAGCTCGGCTGCTTTTTCCAGATCGTATGAGCGCTGTGCTTTTTGGATATCGTTATTGATCTGTTCAATCTCTTCGCGGATTTTCTGAACACGTTCTACGGAATGTTTTTCATTATCCCACTGTGCTTTCTGTTTTGAATATTGTTCTCTGAGTTCTGCGAGCTCTTGCTGTAAATGTTCCAGTCTTTCTTTACTTAATCTGTCTTCTTCTTTTTTAAGTGCTGCTTCTTCGATTTCAAGCTGCATGATCTTTCTTCGCAGTTCATCCATCTCAGCCGGCATGGAATCTAATTCTGTCTTGATTAATGCGCATGCTTCATCGACAAGGTCGATTGCTTTATCTGGAAGGAAACGGTCTGATATATATCGATTGGACAATGTTGCCGCTGCCACAAGTGCTCCATCTGTAATTTTAACGCCATGGTATACTTCATAACGTTCTTTCAGTCCACGAAGGATGGAAATGGCATCTTCAACGCTTGGTTCATCTACTAAAACTGGCTGGAAACGTCTCTCAAGTGCTGCGTCTTTCTCGATATATTTTCTATATTCGTCCAGAGTTGTAGCACCGATACAATGTAACTCGCCTCGTGCAAGCATTGGCTTGAGCATATTTCCGGCGTCCATAGAGCCTTCTGTCTTACCAGCTCCGACAATTGTATGCAGCTCATCGATGAAGAGAATAATCTTGCCTTCGCTGTTCTTTACTTCTTCCAATACGGCTTTCAGACGTTCTTCGAATTCTCCTCGATACTTTGCTCCTGCTACAAGTGCACCCATATCCAGTGCGAAAATGATCTTATCTTTCAGGCCTTCCGGCACATCTCCTCTTACAATTCGCTGTGCAAGACCTTCTACTGCTGCCGTTTTACCGACACCTGGTTCACCGATCAGAACCGGATTGTTCTTAGTCTTACGTGAAAGGATTCGGATTACATTACGAATCTCAGCATCTCGTCCGATAACCGGGTCCAGTTTCTGCTCTCTTGCACGCTCAACCAGGTCGGTACCATATTTTGCAAGTGCATCGTAGGTTGCCTCCGGATTATCACTTGTCACTTTCTGATTACCTCTGACACTGGACAATGCCTGGAGAAATGAATTGCGGTCGATTCCGAACTCTCGAAACAGTGCTTTCATCTCTCTGCTTGCGTGTTTTAACAATGCAAGGAACAAATGCTCAACTGAAACGTATTCGTCTCCCATCTGTTTGGCCTCGTCTTCTGCATGGATCAATACATTATTCAGATCCTGTCCGACAAACACCTGTCCTCCTTGCACCTTTGGTCTTTTATTGATTGCTTCTTCTACACGGTTGATAAACAATGTGCCTTGAACGTTCATCTTCTCTAATAATTTTAAAATCAGGCTGTCATCTTGTGTAACCAGTGCATAGAGTAAATGTTCCTGTGCGATCTCCTGATTGCCATAATCATAAGCAACCTTCTCACAAGACTGAACTGCCTGCAATGAATTCTGTGTAAATTTATTAATGTTCATAACACAAACCCCCTTTTTTATAAAAATTGGTTGCTAAATGGTAGTTGTTAAAAGCGTTCTAAAAGCTACCATGAATCTTTCTTGTTCTATTTACTCTATAACAATACCACTGCTTTTTTTGTTTGTCAACACTTTTGTTAGCACTTTTTGAAGGTGAGTGCTAATTTATAAGATAGCATCATTGTCACTAGGTTCGACAAAACCTCACCAAGTACTCACAGCAAAACAGGGCGCTTTCGCGCCCTGTTTCTTTACAATCCTATTGCTAACTCAGGAAAAGATTCTCTATTATCCCTGATTAACCAGCGTTTAAATGCTGCAAATGAGGATTTTTCTCCCAGTTCTTCTTTTATCAAACATCTTAAATCTTCTTTATCTTCATCCTCTGCTTCTTCATATTCCCGTACATACTCTTTAAAATTTGCTAAATCCTTACGCAAATTTTTTCTCAAATTTTTCGCTTCCATAATTTTCTGTGGCGTAGTTCCATAATATACATCCCGCAAAAGATTCGCTGTATTCTGAGTTTCTTCATTCGAATCCAATGCTTCAAATACAAACTCCTCTTTCCTTCCAAAAAAACCTTCTTTTCGGAATCGAATTTTTTCATCAACAGCTTCTTTTGTACAATCAAGTATCGGATCATATTTTCCAAGCTTTGTATTATTGCAATGTGCACAGGATAAAAATAGATTATTCCAGTCATATTTTAACGTCATATCTCCTTTATGAGGTATCAAATGTTCAATCTGATATGATGTGATATTATTATTTTCACAGATATAACACTTTTTATGAAACATTTCCTGTAATGCAGCATTTACTTCCGGTGTATTGTAACTCGCATTAGATTGTTTTGCTTTTTCCAATGACTCGATTGCTTTTTCAGATTTTACAGTTGTTTTTCTCTCAATCTTAATCATAACCGATGTCTTTCTATCTCCTCAAACGTATTTCTTGCTTCTGTTGCCAGCCCCTGTGGGATATTTTTCAATTCCACTCTGAGTTTTGCCCTCTCTGCCCGTTCTTCTTCGGTAATATCCTTTTTATGAACTAAGAGAGCATATCTTTGCACTTTATTTTTCAGTTCATCGGAATATTCATCCATATCAAAATAACTTTCCGCTAATCCATCTGCTGAATAAAAAGACAAATTTTCTAGTTCAACACATTTTTCTAAGTCAAATGCTTTTGCATTTGATATTGAATTGAGAATATAAGGGGAATGTGTGGTAACAACAAATTGAATTCTTGGAAAAAACTTTGTTAAAAACGGTAAAATCTTTTTCTGTAATTCTATGTGCAAATGTGTTTCTAACTCATCAATCAGAACAATCCCTTCCATATTATATTCACTCAATGAGTCTCCAAGTATCCAATTCTTGTCCATTCTTAAAATCAAATCTGAAACAATATATATTACAGCAGAATATCCATCTGACAATTCATCAAATCCAAATACTTTATTCTCTTTTTCATGAATTTTAAAGTTATATTCTCTGTAATCATATTCTAATTTTATCGAATCCTCATCCAATAATACTTGCAATGCATATTCGAAACGCTCAAACCATTTCTGAATTCTATTTGCTGTTTCTGCATCGCCTTCATTTCTTGCATATGACTGCTGTGTTTTTAAATGTACCATATATTTCAATAGTACATTTCCTGGATCTGCATTTACTCCATATACATCTTCTAATTTTACATTTTCAACACCACTTGGACGAATGATATCTGTTTTTCGATTTGCGGCATAGAACGCTGTTATAAACTTCCCTTGTGCATAATATGCATCTAAATCTTTTTCTCCTGCAAATTCAACCTCAATTCCATTCTTATATTGATTCATCATTCGTGTTGAAAAACTATATTTCTGTTCTATTTCAAATTTTTCCTCTTCTGTTGAAGCCTTCTGTAATTCTTCATCTCTTTTAAAAATCTGTTCTTTATAAAAATGTTTTATATCATCTAAATGATTATCATTGATAGCACTTAAGTATTGCTTCAATGCAAGAAGTAAGGTCGTCTTCCCTGAACCGTTTTTTCCAGTAATAAGTAAATGTTGTCTTTCTTCTTCCTTTAAAGATATCTTTATATTTGATAAATGCCTCAACTTGTCAATTTGGATTTTTGTTATAAAATGTTCCATCTCATACCACCTCACTTCGCATTACTTGCTGCAATTTTTACTCTGCTCCACAGATCACTGATAATCTTCTTTGTATCTTCATTATATTCAAATATTTCATCATTTTGATTGTCGCTTCTTGGAATGTACGCATTGATTCCTTCGAAATCGCCGCCCACTCCGGAGAGATCATCCATAACTTCTTTATTTGCTGAAGTATAGCCTATATAACTCGAGTTATCATAAGCTCCGTCATAGTCGCTTGCATAGTTGATAAATGCGTATGCAAGCTCTGGATTTTTTGCATTTTTCGGAATGACCATCGCATCAGACCAGAGGTTTGTTCCGCTTTCCGGTAAATAGTAACCCATGTTTTCATTTTCTGCCATGACATAGGTTGCATCTCCTGAATAGATTAAGCCTAATGCTTTTCGGCCTTGTGCCATGTTGTCAATGATCTCATCCATAACGATTTCCGGATTCATCGTCTGCACACACTGAAGTAGCCAGTCATAAGCCTCCTGGATTTCTTTTTCATTCGTTGTGTTCATTGAATATCCCAATGCTTTCAACGCCATCATAAAGGAATCTCTCTCTGAATCGTATAGATAGATATCTCCTTTATATTTTTCATCGAGGAAAATGTTGTAGCCTTCTTTTTTCAAATCTTCGATATCTACCTTTGTTTTGTCGTAAATGATTCCGACTGTTCCCCAGAAATATGGTATTGAGTATTCATTTCCCGGATCGTATGCCAGATTTTTTACGCCATCATCGAGCTTATCAAGGCAGTCTAGTTTTGAATGATCTAATTTTTGCAGATATCCTTCGCCTATCAATCTCTGGATCATGTAATCACTTGGAACAAGAATATCGTAAGATTCTCCATTTGCGACTTTGATATACATTTGTTCATTTGAATCAAAATTTTCCATAACAACTGTTGCCCCGGTCTCTTTCTGGAAATCGTTGATGATATTTTCACCGGTATACTCGCCCCAGTTGTAAATGTGTAAGGTCTGGCCTTCAAATGGCTTTGACGCTGCCTTGTTTCCGGATATATTTACAAAAACCACAATTGCTAACAGTGCACATACTGCTGCCGTTGCCGGATAAACGAATTTTCTTCGGCCTACATTTTCTTTTTTTGCACGTTTTGAGGCTATGACCGGTGCAATGTTAATAATTACCAGAGCTATTGTAATAATGACAACAACAAGTGTTGACACCGCATTGATACTTGGATTTACACGTTTGCTCATCGTATAAACTACAATACTTAAGTTTTTTACACCGCGTCCTGTCACGAAGTATGAAATAATAAAATCATCTATTGACATGGTAAATGCAATTAGTGCACCTGAGATAATTCCCGGTGTAATCTGCGGTACAATGGCTTTTGTCAATGCCTGCCATGGTGTCGCCCCTAAATCCATCGCCGCATCTGCGATGTTTGGGTCAAGTGAACGGATTTTGGGCATGACTGACAAGATTACATATGGTATACAAAATGCGATATGTGCCAGAAGCATTGTCACATAGCCTTTTTCTATTTTAAATGTAATGAACAGCAGCATAAATCCAATCGCTGTTACGATTTCCGGATTCATCATCGGCAGATTGTTTACCTGCTCCATCAGATCTCTGATAATCTTTTTGGATTTGCTTAATCCGATTGCCGTGATTGTTCCGATAATTGTTGAAATGATTGTTGCGATGATTGCCACGCTAAATGTTGTGGATAATGCGCTCATCATATCTCCGGAATCCATCATATGCTGATACCAGCGCAATGAAAATCCGGTAAATTTTGTCAATGATTTTCCATCGTTAAATGAAAAAATAATCATATATATAATTGGAAGATAGAAGAACACAATCGTCAGAATCAGAAGTATCTTACCAAATGGATGCTTATTTTTTTTCATTAGATTATGCCTCCTTTCCGCCTGCATTTCGTTTTTCAGTTTTACGCACTGCCATCATAAGCAGCATCATAATAACTGCCATGATCATAGAGATGGCACTTCCGAAGTTCCACTCTCCAACTGTAATAAACTGGTTTTCAATCATATTTCCAATAAGGAAATACTGACCTCCTCCTAACAGCTTTGGAATGAAGAAGGAGCTTACTGCCGGCAAAAATACTAATGTGATTCCGTTGATCACGCCCGGCAATGATAATGGCAGGGTGATGCGTCGAAATGTCTGCGCCGGACTTGCCCCTAAATCTGCGCTTGCTTCTAATAAGGAAGTATCCATTTTACACAGGGATGTCTGAATCTGCAAAATCATAAATGGCAGGAAGTTGTATACCATACCAAGCAATACTGCACCTTCTGTGTAAAGGAGCTTTATGTGTCCAAGACCTACGAGGCTTAATATTTTCTGGATCAATCCGCCATCACTTAAGAGACCGATCCACGCATAAGTACGCACAAGCATGTTGATCCACATTGGAATTGTAATGCATAAGATTAACATGTTCTGTGTTTTTTCTTTTGTTCTTGCAATGTAATATGCAATCGGATAACCAAGCAGCAGACAGATGATGGTTGTCTTAACCGCAATTGCAAGTGAGCGCCACAGAATCAGTAAGAAATCTTTGTCGGTAAAGAATTTGATGTACTGATCCAGTGTTATTGAGAAGGATATGATGCTGTTCCCAGGCTCTGTGATAGAGTAAAGGAAAATCAGTGCCATCGGAAGTACAAGCATCAACACCGCCCACGCGATATATGGGATTGCTAACTGTGAGAATTTCTTCATATTAAAATACCACCTTCGACATAACATGGATATCTTCCGGGAAGAATGTCAGCCCGACTTCCTGACCTTCCTCGGAATAGTCTGTTGTATGAATCTTAAACTCACGACCTGTTGTTGAGAATGTGATCTTATATACACCTTCTTTTACATCTTCCGGCTCAAAATCGTAATCTACACTTAAATCTACACTCTGGTCTTCGTCTGTCAACTTCCAACCTTGTGCATTTGCCCATGTTTTCAAATCTGTATCCAGTGCCTGGGATTCTATGATTTCATCTACTGTTTTTGAAAAGTTAAATGCCATAACACCTTCATTTGCTCTCTCATTTTTAACGAAAGGCTGGTTGACAACAAAAATATTTCTTTGTACACTTGTTCCTTTCGATGTTGAGAATGTAACTGGATATTCGCCTTCTTCCGGCTTCAAATCATATTCAATTCTTGCGATGGAAATGTACTCGTCTGTCTTTGGATCCCATGCCTGTGCATTTGAGAAAGCGATAATGTCTTTATCATCAAGTGCTTCTACATCTTCCACATCGACGTAAAAATCGCTGGCACTGATTTTTTCTGTTCCGTCTTCGCTTGTCACATCACGGTTATGTACTACTCGCATATTTACGGTTACACTTGTTCCCGGGACTGTCTCAACAATAATCTCGTAGTGGACTCCTTTAAAGAGTACGCTCTGTACTTCTCCGGTAAGTTTTCCGTCTTTGACATCAACGATATCGATATCTTCCGGACGCAATACTACATCTACCGGTTCGTCTTTTCTGAATCCGAAATCTACACAGTCAAATGTTACATCATCAAATCGTACTTTGTAATCTTCGAGCATTCTTCCTGAAATGATGTTGCTCTCGCCGATGAAATTGGCTACATATACGTTTGCAGGCTCGTTGTAGATTTCTTCCGGTGTTCCTACCTGCTGGATTTCCCCGCCTTTCATAACAACGATCTTGTCTGACATTGTCAGTGCTTCTTCCTGATCATGTGTTACAAAAATAAATGTGATTCCTACTTCCTGTTGGATACGTTTCAACTCATACTGCATCTCTTTACGCAGCTTCAAATCCAGCGCCGCCAATGGTTCGTCTAATAATAAGACCTTCGGCTCATTTACAAGGGCACGGGCAATCGCTACTCTCTGCTGCTGACCTCCGGAAAGCAGGGTTGTATTTTTATCTTCATACCCTTCCAGACCGATGAGTTTAAGCATCTTCATAACCTTCTGATCAATGATATCCTTGCTCATCTTTTTTATCTTAAGACCAAACGCAATATTTTCATAAACACTTAAATGTGGAAATAATGCGTATTTCTGAAATACAGTATTCAACTCACGTTCATATGGAGGTTTTTGACTGATTTCTTCTCCATCAAACATTACGCTTCCCTCGTCCGCATCCAGGAACCCTCCCAGAATTCGAAGCAATGTGGTTTTACCGCATCCACTTGGTCCCAATAGGGTCACAAATTCATTTTCATAAATATCCAGATTGATACCTTTTAATACAATCTGTCCATCAAAATTTTTTACAATGTTACGGAATTCAATAATTTTTTTCTTCTCCATTGTCCTCTCCCTTCTTTTGTAATCTATCGACTACGATTTTTCTTTTTTATAACTCTATTCCTTATGAAATATCTCACTTGTTTCTATCTCATAAACACGTAAAGGAAAAATGCAAAATAGCAAACCAAAAAGAGAATTCCTTCTTTTCTTTGAATCTCGCGTTTGCTGATTGCTGATACATACACGACGATACTTGCTATAATTAAAATGATTGTATCATACACCGCTGTCACATCGAGTGTGATTGGTGTGATAAAGGAAGACACTCCCAGTATCAATAAAATGTTGAAAATGTTTGAACCGACAACATTACCTACTGCAAGGTCATTTTCTCCTTTTCTTGCTGCTACAACAGATGTAACCAGCTCTGGAAGTGATGTTCCAAGTGCTACGATTGTAAGCCCGATAAATGTCTGGCTCCATCCAAATGTCAATGCGATATTCGATGCGCTGTCTACGACCAGATTACCACCCCACACAATTCCGATTAATCCAATCACGATATAAATGCCGCTTTTTAGTGGGCTCATCGTCTTATACTCTTCCTCTTCCATATCTTTTGCTTCTGCTCTGGAGCGAAGTGCGGATTTTACGGTTGCATATATATAGAGAACAAACAAAATCAAAAACAGTAATCCTGCCCATCTTCCTAGGACAAATCCCTGGTTTCCGTCCAATATTTTCATAATAGAAAAGTCAGAATCTACAAGCAATAAAATAATTGTGATCAATATTGAAAATGGAAACTCTTTTTTGAGCAAGGACCATTTTGCCGCCACGGGTTTTACCAATGCACAACATCCAAGGACAACCAACAGGTTAAAAATATTGGAACCTAACACGTTGCTGACTGCCAGGTCGTTACTTCCCCGAAGTGCTGCCGTCACACTGACTGAGAGTTCCGGCATACTTGTTCCAAATGCTACGACTGTAAGACCGATGATGATTGTCGGCACCTTTAATATTTTTGCCACGCTGGAGCTTCCGTCCACGAAAAAGTCTGCCCCTTTAATCAACAATACAAATCCAATAATCAATAATATATAATCCATATTTTTTCTCCTTCATCCTACGTAATTCACGTATCTTTCATGATAAAATCCAATGCATTTTCTGTCAAGGAACTTCTATTTATTTTCACATAAATTTTCGCATAATTTTTCTTATGTGCTTTGTTTTTCGCTATAGCTTTTATATTAAATCTAGGTTATAATAAATTAACAGTTCTATTATTCATAAATTTTACAGCTACTCTGTAAATCGTAACTCATTTTTTATTCTCAAAATCAGAGTATAGGGGGAATGTACATCATGAAAACACTCAATCCTAACCGGAACGATTTGAAAAAAATTGCCGCTACGCGTGTTCCTGAACTTTTGTATCAAACCGAATATTCTTTTGTCGGTTTAATTGACCTTAATCATCATACGATCAGCAGATGTCGTCTCGATGCTAAGTCCGGTGAAGATTTTCTTACTTCCACTGATTCTTACGAACGGATTTGTGAATTGATGAAGCGTCTTCATATTTCCCCGGCAGATTATGATTATTTTGATTCTCATAATCCTCTGACAAAAGTCAAACACGCTTTGGATACACATGGCAATTACAGTTACACCCTGCATCATGTTAAAAATGATAAAGAGCAGATTGTACGCTACAATTTTGTTTATTTTGATAAAGAACAACAGCTTGTTTTAAGCACAATCAAGGATATCAGCTATCTTGCTTATCAGGATTTTTTAACCGGCGATTTGAATCGTATTGGATTTTACCACATCGTTTCGAATATTATTAAAAATGATCCTCACAATGACAAGTTTTCTCTTCTTTTTATTGACTTCAAGGAATTTAAAGCATTGAATGAGATTCTTGGATTTGAGGGTGGCGATGCATTTCTCCATCATTTTCATAATGAGCTTCGGAATTCCTTCTTGAATCCAATTGCTGCTGCAAGACTGACTTCCGATCATTTCGTCTGTCTTATAGAACGTAAATATCTGGATTATGAACAATTGACAAAGCTTTTAAAGCAATCCTTCACATATCATGATAAAACTATTCTTATTTTTGCGAAATGCGGTATTTATCATATTCATGACCAGCATGTTTCTGTAAATGGTATGTGTGACCGTGCCAATCTGGCATGTCAGCATATTGAGAACGAATATTTACAGCCTTATGCCATCTATGATTTGAAGATGAAGGAAATCTATATGGCACAGTCTCAGATTCGACGCAATATCGGACAGGCTTTGAAAAATAATGAATTGCAGGTGTATTATCAGCCAATCTTTAGTGCTGCAACAGACAAGATTGTCGGCGCAGAAGCTCTGATTCGCTGGATTCACCCGGAGAAGGGAATGATTTCCCCAGACGTTTTCATTCCTACGCTTGAAAAAAATGGGCACATTTCGGTGTTGGATAAATTTGTATCTGACATAATTTCACTCTTTCTGCACCGGCGCCATGATGCCGGTAAAAAGGTAGTTCCGATTTCTATGAATATTTCACGGATGGATTTTTATGATCCTGATATGTTAAATGCACTTGTAGATGAGTTTTCAAACGACGAATTTCTTTGTTCACATAAGATGTTAGAGCTTACTGAAAGTGCTTATATTTCTATTAACAATCTGGATTTGCATCCTTTGAGAAAGATTCAGAATCAAAATGTACGCATTTTATTAGATGACTTTGGAAGTGGATTTTCTTCTTTCAGCACGATCACAGACTATGATTTTAATATTTTAAAACTGGATATGGAATTTATACGTTCTATTGGGAAGAATCCAAAAATTGAATCTGTCCTGCGCACCATCATTTCCATGGCTCATGAACTTGGCATCAAGGTCATTGCCGAAGGTGCTGAAACCAACGAGCAGGTAAACTTCTTAAAATCTGTGAACTGCGATTTTATACAGGGATATTATTATTCCAAGCCAGTCCCACAAGATGTTTTTGAAAATATGTTAGATGAGCTATAACAATTCATGTTACCTATCCATTCTATACAAAAAGTTCTCTTTCGGAAAATGGTTTTTACCTTTTCCAAAAGAGAACTTTTCATTTGTTTTTGTATTAAAAATGTTATTTTAGAAACATTAATCTTTCTTCCGCAATCTGGAGATACTCTGGTAAACCGTTTGTCTCAACTACATTTTCCTTCTCTCTCTGTACAAACCAGCAGATAGAAGGTGTCTTCGGATTTGCAGAATTTAAATAATATTGATTTTCAAACGGAAGCTCTGACATGCTTTTTAATCGTACCTCTATACAATTTTCTTTTTTTTCTCCCCATACCGGCACAAAATCATGTGCACGGTACCCGATGCAGGTGCACCCTTTTGGCACTTCCTCTTTCAGCTGTAATGTAACTCCCCAATCCGGCAAAATAATTTTATTCGGAGATTCTGTGTATTGCATTTCAGCAAAATTTTTACATCCGGTCAATTTTGCTGCTGCTCGATATTGAGGGTTAGCAAAGATTTCTTTTGTCTTTCCGGCTATAATTACACTTCCCTGATCCAAAATCAGCAGTTCTTCACAAAAGCGATATACTTCGTCGCGGCTATGAGAAACCATAATTACTGTTCCTTCGTAATCCTTCAACAGCTCTTCAAGTTCCTGTTGCAAATGGTCTTTCAAAAATACGTCCAATGCAGAAAATGGTTCGTCTAACAGTATCACATCCGGGCTGTATGCCATGATTCTTGCCAGGGCAACTCTTTGCTGTTGTCCTCCTGAAAGCTGTCCGGGCAGACGCTTTAATAATTCCTGAATCTGGAATTTTTCTGCCATCTCCCTGACTCGTTTTTCTTTTTCCTGCTTACTTCCTTTTAATCCCGCCGCAATATTTTGAGCTACCGTCATCGTTGGAAATAATGCATAATTTTGAAATAAATATCCTATTTTTCTTTTCTGTGGCTTTAAATTTACTTTATTTTTTGAATCAAACAGTACATGTTCGCCAATCTGGATTTTTCCTTCTGTCGGAGTTTCAATCCCGGCAATACTTTTCAATGTCATACTTTTTCCACATCCGGAAGCGCCCAGAATCCCAATTCTTTTTGATGCACTTTCAAACTTTACATTCAGCTCAAACTCCCCGAGCTTTTTCTGAACATCTACACTTATTGCCATTTTTTGTCTCCTTTTTATTCACGTTTCGTCTGTTTCATTTTTCACCTGTGTTTACCGGCATTTGCTCTGCTTCATTTCTCACTTGAATTCACGGATTTACCAGCGTTTGACCTGTTTCATTTTCTTGCCTGCAAATATGTTCATTAACACAACAACGCCAAATGCGATTGCCATCACAATTGCAACCCACACTCCGGCTGTCAGGTAGTCTCCGTCTTGAATGACCATAGCAATCTTTTGTGAAATAGTTCCTGTCTTTCCGGGAATATTTCCGGCAAGCATAGATGTTGCACCGTATTCGCCCAGTGCCCTTGCAAATGTAAGGATTGTTCCGGATGCAATTCCCGGTCCGGCAGTCGGGATGACTACTTTCCAAAATATTTTCAAATCGGACATTCCAAGTGTTCTTCCTGCATAAACAAGATTTACGTCGATTTGTTCAAAGGCCGCTCTTGCATTTCGATACATCAATGGAAATGCAATCACTGTCGCTGCAATTATGCAGCCAAGCCAGCTCTGAACAACCTTAATATCAAACGTTTCATATAAGAAGATTCCAAACGGACGACGTCTGCTAAATATAAGTAGCAGGAAAAATCCCGCTACTGTCGGAGGCAAAACCATCGGAAGCGTCAGGATGCCATCCAGCACTGCTTTTACTCCAGGTGATGCTTTTACAATTTTACGTGCAGCAAAAATACCTAAAAAGAAGGAGAATATCGTTGCTACAATTCCTGTTTTTAATGAAATCCATAATGGACTCCAGTCTAATGTCTTGATGACCTCTATCACTGCTTCCATTGTTTTTCCTTTCTGACGGGTATCCGCTATCCGCAAATGCCCTCTTCTTTCTGATTACTGTTTCTTCTTCTGATTAAAATGTACTGCTTATTCTACGTTTGTATCGAAATAGTATGAATCAAAAACTGCTTTTGCTGCATCTGATGTGATAAATTTGATAAAATCATCAGCTGCTTTGTTCTGTGCTTCATCTGCTTCGTCATTCTGAACGCGTGCGATTGGATAAATTACATTTCCTGTCAGATCATAACTTACTTTCTGAAGGATATCCAGTTTGTCTTCATATCCATATGTATCTGAGTAATATGTTGTTCCTACTTCGCAAGAACCCTCTACAACTGCTGAAAGTACTTTACTTACGTTATCCTGCTCGCTGATCTCAACTCCGCCTAAAGCGTCAGAAATTTCCTGTGTTGTGATTGTTGATACATCATCTACTTTATTTAATGTTCCAAGGTTTACAAGTGCCTGACGAGTATATTTTCCAACCGGAACACTTCCTCCTGCCAGAGCGATGCTGCTTGCTTCGTTTAAGTTCTCAAGTCCTGTAACCTTTGTACCACTGTCTTTTAATGATACTACAACTACCTGGTTGTTTACAACATTTGCACGAGTTCCATCTACTACAAGTCCGTCTTTTTCCAGCTGGTCCATCTGTTTCTGAGCTGCTGAGAAGAAAATATCACATTCATAACCTTCTTCAATCTGTGTCAGCAGTGTTCCTGAACTGTCTGCATTGTATGTAATTTTTACTTCTGGATGTTCTTTGTTGTATTCTTCTGCAAGCTCTGCCATAACTGTGTTTAAGCTGGCTGCGATAAATACCTGGATTTCTGTTTCTTCGGCATCATCTGTTTTTGCTGTCTCTTCTGTTTTTGTTTCTTCTTTCGTATCCTTCGAATCTGAGCTTCCTCCACATCCTACAAGTCCTACTACCATTGCTGACGCAAGCATCATTGCTAAAATTCTTTTTTTCATCTTATTCCTCCTTGATGATTTTGTGTAAATATTTTTGTTGCCCGAATAGTTTTCTAAAACCATTCGATATGTAAAATAGAAAGCAGTTAGGGAGCTGCTTCTATCTACAATCATATTATCAATACCTCACTAAGCGTTAATCACGCGGTAACACTCCGAACAGCGGATTCGCTAAGCGTTACCGCATTCTCCATCTGTTCCGCGAAGGATTCCGAGGCCGTGTCCCAGTGCCGGAAGGATGTATTCTAAGCTTTCTTTTACTGCTTTTGGGCTTCCCGGCAGGTTGATGATCAATGTTTTCTTTCTGATTCCGGCTACGGCTCTGCTAAGCATTGCACGATTTGTAATGCTTAAGGAATAGTGTCTCATTGCCTCTGCAATACCCGGTGCCATCTTGTCGCAGACAGCGATTGTTGCTTCTGGTGTTACGTCTCTTTCTGCAAATCCGGTTCCACCTGTTGTAAATACTACATTAATCTGTCTTTGGTCTGCCAGTCTGCAAAGCTGTCTTTCTATCTTTGCTTTTTCATCCGGCAAAATCATTTTTTCTATAACCTGATATTTAGAGTCTGTACGTTCTTCTAATATCTGCTGAATCATCGGACCGCTTTTATCTTCGCGTTCTCCTGCATAACCTTTATCACTTAATGTAACGATTGCTGCGGTAAATGGTCTGTCTTTTGGCAGTGGTAACTGAATGACTTCATCACCTGGTTTTATCACGCCGCCTTTTATAATTTCTGTAAATACTCCTTCACGTGGCATGATACAATCGCCCATCTTTTTGTAAATTTCACAGTGACTATGGCAATCTTTTCCTATCTGTGTTAACTCTAAAATTGCTTCTCCTATCTGAAATCTTGTTCCAACCGGAATTGTTCGAAGATCAAATCCTTCTACAAGAATATTTTCTCCAAAGGCACCGTAATCAATTTCCGCACCTTTTTTCTGGAACTCATCAAACTTTTCGAATGAAAGCAGACTTACCTGGCGATGCCATTTCCCTGCATGTGCATCTCCTTCAATTCCCCAGTTTTCCTTTAAGACTGCAGATTCAATACTGTGCTTCTGCGTTCCTTTTTTTTCACTAATGCAAATTGCAATTATCTTTCCCATTTTCAACCACCTATTTGTATCATATCTTTCTTTTCTGTAATATCATCCAAATGCTCAAAACAATGTTGTTCTGGTTTTTCTAATATTGCTGTCTCTAATCTTTGCTTCAGCATTCTCTTCATATCTTCTGTTCCGATTTTTTCTCCGGAATCTCTTAGGATTTCTTTTAGATTATAAGATTTCCCATAACATAAGCATGGCTTAATCATCCCCTGTGATGTCAGACGTATTCTGTTACATTTATCACAAAATTTTCCATGTATCGCACTGATAAATCCGATACTTCCTTTAAATCCCGGTATGTGATAATATGTTGCCGGTCCATTTCCATGAACTCTTGTATCCTCTTCTAAATCCGGATATATTTCCCTGATTTTTTTCTGGATATCTTCATTATATATTGTTTCAAATTGTTTCCCATAACCAATTGGCATCATCTCGATAAAACGTACATCAATTGGCTGGTCTTTCGTCAAGCCGATCAGCTGCCCCCATTCCGCATCGTTTTGCTCTTTTTGTAATACACTGTTAATCTTAACCCGTATCCCGGCTTCTACCGCTGCCTGAATTCCTTCTAGCACACTCTCTAATTTATCTTTTCCTGTGATTTCTTCATAATTACATCTACTCAACGTATCAAGACTGATATTCACCGCATCCAGCCCATTTTCACAAAGCTCTGACATCTGCTGTGCCAAAAGTACTCCATTCGTCGTCAGTGTCACCTCTTCAATTCCCGGTATTTGTTTTATTCGGCCTATGAGTGCAGTACATCCCCTACGTACCAACGGCTCGCCACCGGTAATTTTTATTTTTTTAATCCCCAATTCTGCCGCCGCACAACAAATTTCTTCTATTTCTTCAAAAGAAAGAAGGTCTGACATTGACACCAGTTCAACCCCATCCGGCATACAGTATCGGCAGCGAAGATTGCAACGGTCAGTAATGGATATTCTCATATATTCAATTGTTCGTCCATATCCGTCGATCATTGTCCTTCCCCTTCTACACGTCTCTTGTTTTCGTGTTGCCAGCCTGCCTCTTACTTGCCTGCATTTCCTTTATTTTCCGAATCCGCAATTTGGAAATGTACAGACCGGGCAAGACAGACACAATCCACCTTCGCCAAGTGTGTCTATATCTTCTTTTGTTACTTTCTCGCCTGTCATCAGTCTTGGTAATACAAGGTCAAATATGGTCCGTTTTGCATACATTACGCATCCCGGAAGTCCAAGTACAGGAATTGTCTCATTATAATAGGAAAGCAAGAACATTGCTCCCGGTAATACCGGTGCTCCGTAAGTCTCGACCTTTGCACCCGAATTACGGATTGCCAACGGTGTTTTATCGTCTGGATCTACGCTCATTCCGCCTGTACAGATAATCATATCTGCGCCTTCATCGAGCAATTCGCGGATATAACCTGTAATACGCTCCGGATTATCGTCACTTACACGATGTCCGATGATCTCGGTATCGAATTCTGCTAATTTTTCTTTGATAACTGGTGTAAATGTATCTTCGATTCGGCCATGATACACTTCGTTTCCAGTCGTTACGATTCCAACTTTTTTGTGTAAATATTTACGCAGCTCGAAAATCTGTCCCTCACCGCCAGCTTCTTTTGCTTGCTCCATCTTTTCTTTCTCGATCACAAGAGGGATAATACGCATTCCTGCAAGCTTATCGCCTTTCTTCACCGGGAAATTGCCATGTCTGCTGGCAATCATCATTTCGCCGAGACTATTAATGCGATTTAATTTTTCTGTATCTACTTTTAACACACCATCACATTCTGCAATCAGTTCAATCTTTCCTTCTTTGATCTGAGATGGAGACATGTTATCATTCTTACACATGTCATAAAGCACCAGTGCTGCATCATTTTCATGAAGCATATTTTCATTATTCTCCCAGATATAAATGTGGTCCTTTCCGACACTTAACAATACCGGAATGTCTTCTTCCCGGATAATATGCCCTTTGCGAAATACAGCATCTTTTGTTACGCCTTTGATGATCTGTGTAATATCATGGCATAAAATCTGACCTACTGCATCCTCTGTCTTCATTAATTTCATAATTATTCCCCTTTTAATACGTCGTTTATTATTTTTTTACTAATCGCATAGTAAAAAAATTTTAATTTCAAAAAAGAGCTTGTCAGCCTTTTCAGGAAAGGTTGCCAAACTCTTTTTTAGCTTCTATAATCTTTTTTCAGATTATCACATTTTGCATATATTGTCAATTAATAAGCAAGGATTTTTAGTTATTTTCACCGGAATTATATACTCTCTCAATATGCATCGCCAGATATCCGATTTCTCGTTCACCTGGCTGAATGCCGATATTTTCACCCAAATGGTCGCAGACTGTTGTTGCAATTGCAAATGCTTTTGGGAATTTTATTTCTATATAATCATTGATATTAATCTTAAGTTCTTCACCGCGCAAAAGTCTTGCCGCCATATATTTCACATGATTCATCAAACGATTATAATCCAGCGTCATAACATCAATTTTTTTGCCCGTTTCTCCCTCTATAATGCTTACACATTCACGAACGGTTCGTGCCATCTGCATTGCCACTGATACTTTTTCATCTTCTATCGCAGAATGGACATGCAAGGCTACATAGCCGATCTCATCGTCTCCAATCTCTATCTGCATCCTGTCTGATAAAATCTTTTTCAATACAGATGCGACCTGAAATTCCTTATAAAATAGAGCATGTATATCACCTGTCAGGGGATTACTGATCTGTTCTCCATTTTTCATTCGTGCAACTGCAAAGGATATATGGTCTGCCAGAGGAAATAAGATTCTCTTGTCAATCTTTCCGAAAGTACACTCTGCTTCTCTGAGTACTTCATTTGCAATTTCCAAAAATACAGGGTCCACACTTTTAACAAGCGATGCCGCACTGCCTCGTTCTGTATCATTTTTTAATGAATATCTTGTACAGTCAAAAGGTGCTTCAAATCGTTGACTGACTTTCTTCCCAAATCCAATTCCTTTTCCAAGCAGGACATACTCTTGATTTTCTTCCATCTCTATTGCGATAACACCATTGTTATTGAGTACTTTACTCACCCGATACATATAAATATTCCCCCTGACCATTTCATTTCCTAAAGACTAAAAACAGCGTAACAAAATCTCGCCCAAATGTAAAGTACCTCGACCTAATTTGGCCGAGGTAGATAGTTCATTGGCTACTAATATGCATCTATTGCAAACAGCGGCTCTCCTGCTTTAATCTCGCCTTTAGCAAGTAAACGGATTTTCTGATTGTCATCTAAATCTGTACATAATACCGGTGAGCATAAAGATGGGGCATGCTCAGTCAGATATGGGATATTGATTTTCATCATCGCATCTCCCTTTTTCACCTTCTGACCATTTTCTACAAACACCTCAAAACCTTCTCCATTAAGTGATACCGTATCAACTCCTACATGGATTAAAAGTTCAACACCGCTTTCTGTCTCAAATCCAATTGCGTGTTTTGTATCAAATACAAATGCCACTTCTCCATCTTCCGGTGCTGTAATAATTGCATCCGTTGGAGTAACTGCCGCTCCATCTCCCATCATACGTCCTGCAAACGCTTCGTCAGGTACCGCTGAAAGGTCATCTGCATTTCCTGTGATAGGGCTGGAAATAATGATTGTGCTTTTTGCTTTTGTTTCATTTTCCGCATTTTCTGAAACTGTTGTTTCTTCTGTTTTAGTTTCTGTATTTTCCAGAACTGTTGTTTCTGCATATGTGTCAGGTGCTGTTTCCAGATAGTCCTCCAGATTTGATTTAATCACTGTTACATGTGGTCCGTAAATAATCTGAACCCCCTGCCCTTTTTTCACAATTCCTCTGGAACCTGTCTGTTTCAAAATTTCATCATTTACACGTTCTGTATCGTATACCGTAATACGAAGTCTTGTTGCACAACAGTCAACATCACTGATATTTTTCTTGCCGCCAAGACCTTCTGTGATCATCTCGCTGACAGCATCCTTTGAGCCTGTCTCAGAAGTTTTCTGCCCTTCTTTTCTGGCATTTACATCGGCCTTTGTATATAATTTTGTCTCTACATCATCGTCCTCACGTCCCGGAGTCTTCAGATCAAATTTTTTAATTAAAAATGTAAAGATCACATAATATAAGATAAAGTAAATAATACCAACCGGGATGATTCTTACCCAGCTTGTCTTTGCATTTCCCTGTAAAATACCAAACAGGAACAAATCAAGAAATCCGCCTGAGAATGTCAGACCTACCGCAATATTTAACATATGTGCGATCATATAAGCGGCTCCGGCCAACACAACCTGTACTGCAAATAACATTGGAGCTACAAATAAGAAAGAAAATTCAATTGGCTCTGTAATACCTGTCAACATACTTGCAAGTGCTGCAGATAATAAAAGTCCGCCTGCCTGTTTCTTCTTTTCCGGTTTTGCACAGCGATACATAGCGAGTGCTGCTCCCGGAAGTCCGAAGATCATGAAAATAAATTCTCCTGAGAAATATCTTGTAGCATCGGCACTAAAATGTGTTATATTAGCGGAATCAGCAAGCTGTGCAAAGAAGATATTCTGTCCTCCCTGAACCATCTGTCCTGCAACTTCCATTGTTCCACCAACTGCTGTCTGCCAAAATGGCATATAGAACACATGGTGCAGTCCAAATGGAATCAAGGCTCTCTTGATAATACCAAAAATCAGTGTTCCGAAATATCCTGTCCCTGTTACAAGTCCACCCAATGCATAAATACCACTCTGAACTGCCGGCCATACAAAATACATTAATATTCCGACAAACATATAAACGATTGTAGAAATGATCGGCACAAATCTTGAGCCTCCGAAAAATGATAATGCATTTGGCAATACGATTTTATGGAATCGATTGTGAAGTGCCGCAACACCCAGACCTACAATAATTCCTCCAAACACACCCATTTGCAGGCTCTGGATTCCACAAACTGATGCAACTGTTCCTTCCAGCACATCTTTCGCAATTGAACCGTCTGTAAGAATCTCTCCATTAATTGAAAGCATCGCGCTAATGGATACATGCATAACAAAGAATGCAATCATAGAAGATAACGCTGCAACTTCTTTTTCTTTCTTTGCCATACCGATTGCAACACCTACCGCAAAGATCAGTGGTAGGTTATCAAAAATCGCACTGCCGACTTTATTCATAATTGTCAGCAAGGCATGGAGCATGGTTCCGTCTCCCAACACTTTTTGAAGATGGTATGTTGCGATTGTTGTTTCATTTGTAAATGAGCTTCCAAGTCCAAGCAATAAACCTGCTACCGGAAGAATCGCGATTGGAAGCATAAAGCTTCGTCCTACTCTCTGCAGGACACCAAAAATTTTGTCTTTCATGACATTTCTCTCCTTCTTGTTCTTTTTTAAGATCCATAAATATCACGTTCTATATTATCTCAGTCGAGAAGACTCCCACCTCTTCAGGTGGTGAGTAATAGCAAATTTGTCTCAGTGGGAGTCCAATCTCCGACTGAGAT
>OIZF01000325.1_pt1 | contig 33383 bp, 18 predicted proteins | sample 1588471 | NCBI WGS metagenome assembly OIZF01 (sample SAMN03283279) | human gut metagenome | biome: human-associated habitat; material: feces | host: Homo sapiens | place: Peru | collected 2012
TTCAAGCTCTTTACTGCAATTGAGATTGCCATTGAGATTGCTTGCGGATTTTAGGTTATTTATATTTGTTTGACGAGAATATCTTTATTTGCCGACAAAGGTACATAACTTTACGGAAAAATATGTTTCTAAAATATATAAATAGACAGCTGTGGGGAAAATGTGGGGAAAAATTAGATAATTAAAAAGGCTAAATGACTGGAAATAATCACTTAGCCTTTTAATCCGTACCCAGACCCGTACTTCGTAATTGCTGCGCCCATCATTCAAGACTGTCAAATCGGGTCTTTCCTGTCAAGCCAATGATGCCTATGCGTATGCCAAACACATGGATTACGGATTTCTCGTTCCGTGAACAAACACTTTATCCGCAACTCTGCTATGTGGTGTATTGGCTTAACTCCATTTCTATGGGCAACACTTTTGTTGCAGATTTCAAGCAGCTTTTATCGAAATACCCATCAGTAAGAACTCGTTTATTAGGCTTTCCTCATAATTGGGAACAAGAGCCTTTGTGGAGATAAAATAATTGCCCTGTTTCTTAAAAAGCACTGGGGCAAACCAGCTCCGTCTTTAATTGTTTCCAATAAATGGATTGTTTCAAGCCCCTATAGAAAGAGAACAAAAATTCCTGTGTGAAAATTAATCTACGACAAGGAGCAAGCAAGGAGCAATATCAAACAAAAATCAATACCTTTGCAGTACATATGAGATAGACCAAAACAAAAGTGGAATATCGGAAACGAATAGCAAGGAAAAGAGAAGAAACGACCCAAGTTGATGTCCTTTTTGAGTTAATAATCAATAAAAGCGTTAAATCTTCACCTTTTAGAATGTGCAATTAAAAATAACAACCATATTTCTGACTTATTATCTATAAAATATTGAGTAATAATCGGTTGTAAATACCTTGTCTGTATAAACCTTCCCTCCCATATCAAGTCTGACATCATTCAACGTTTTGGCAGAAAAGTCTTTTGTTTTTAAATAATGATAGTAATAGAATCCAAGCGCAGTAAGCGCGAAAATATACTAAAGGAATATCCTAATGCGGTAATTGTTGATGTTACAAGCCAAGCTACAGACGGATTGGTGAGGTTAAGTCCGTTCTACCCACATGGCGGAATCCCCTTACCATTTAGCAAGGTCTACTCTGCTTGTAATCGGCAGTCTTATTAGATATTTTTGTAACTAATTGATTTTCACCCATAAAGATACAAAATATTTATGAGACTACCAATTTTTTCATGAACTATTCTTATCCCGAACTGGGGTATAGAAATACTGTTTTTGTGACAAATCCTTAAAAATATGATATGGACGATACCGCGCATTATCCTTATAGTCTTATCCCATATTTCCGGACGCCTTCATTCATCATCTGTGATGGCATAAATGACTTAAGCGAAGAGCAAATAATAAACAAAGGCATTGACAAGCCGTCACGACCTGTCAATGCCCATCTGATCCGATTGTGATTTATTCAAAAAAAAGACTGTTTCCTCGTTTCTTATTTCAGTTTCTGATAGCCGTAGGATGCATTATCGCCCAACTGCTCTTCGATGCGGATAAGCTGATTGTACTTTGCCATACGGTCGGTACGGCTCATCGAACCTGTCTTGATCTGACCAGAGTTGGTTGCCACAGCGATATCGGCGATTGTCGTATCCTCTGTTTCACCTGAACGGTGTGACGTGACAGTGGTGTAGCCATGACGATGAGCCATCTCTATAGCATCCAAGGTCTCTGTAAGCGAGCCAATCTGGTTCACCTTGATAAGGATAGAGTTAGCAGCGCCCATCTTGATGCCCTTCTCCAAGAACTTCACGTTCGTAACAAAGAGGTCGTCACCAACCAACTGGCAACGGTCACCGATGGCAGCCGTAAGCTTCACCCAGTTGTCCCAATCGTTCTCGTCAAGACCGTCCTCGATGGAATCGATAGGATATTTGGTAATCAGTTCTTCCAAGAACTTGATTTGCTCAGCAGCTGTGAGTTTCTTGCCGTTAGGATCCTTCTTCTTGCCGTCCTTCAGCTGGCGGTAATCGTAATACCACTCACCATTCTCCTGAACAGCAAACTCGCTGGCAGCGCAGTCCATGGCAATCGTCACATCCTTTCCTGGTTCATAACCGGCATCCTTGATTGCCTGGCAGATGCTCTCAAGGGCGTCCTCAATGCCATTGAGTGCAGGAGCGAAACCGCCCTCGTCGCCGACAGCAGTGGAAAGGCCGCGACTCTTCAGGAGCTTTGCCAAGGCATGGAACACCTCCGCACCCATACGGATTGCCTCCTTCTCATTAGGAGCACCCACAGGACGGATCATAAACTCCTGGAAAGCGATTGGAGCATCAGAGTGAGCACCACCGTTGATGATGTTCATCATAGGAACTGGAAGGGTGTAAGTGTTGCAACCGCCAATGTAGCGATACAGCGGGATATGGAGATACTCGGCAGCAGCATGAGCCACAGCAAGCGATACGCCAAGAATGGCATTGGCACCTAAGTTTGACTTGGTCTTAGTGCCATCCAGCTCCAACATTTTATAGTCGATAGCACGCTGCTCCAAGGCAGAGAATCCGACCAAAGCCGGAGCAATCACGTTATTGACATTCTCTACAGCCTTTAATACACCCTTGCCACAATAACGGCTCTTGTCGCCATCACGAAGCTCCAGTGCCTCATTCTCACCAGTTGAAGCACCTGACGGAACTGATGCACGGCCAACCACGCCAGACTTTAATAATACCTCAACCTCTACTGTAGGATTGCCACGAGAATCCAAGATTTCTCTTGCATGAACATTTTCGATAATCATAATACAATAATATCTTTAACTTTATATACCTATATATAAACCGCATAAACACAACATTGGTTGCACAAATACGATTCTTTTTACGAATGCAAAAATAGTAATTATAAGAAAAACCGCCGAATTCAGAGCATACTCAAAAATAGGTATTCCGCTGAAAATACCTACTTGTAGGTATAACGGATTTAAGTTTAGCAAGTTTCCAACTTGCTACACAGCAGACAAGTTGACAAGAAACGAGTAGACAAGGCGATTGGTTTTCTCTTGATATTGGACCGCACGTTTGACTGGATTGGTTTCAATCGTATTGACGATGAAGTGTTCCGCAAGCTTGTGAAAGCCCGTTTGGCATATCCAGTTAGCAAGGCTGCTACGGTGGAATATCTGAAAAACCACTTTGACGAAGATGTGGATCTCTCAAAAGTCTATCACTATCTTGACAAGCTTAGCGACCATCAGCACGACATCGTACAGGACATAAGCGTGCGCCATACGGCGAAACTGTTCGGTGGAAATATCGGTGTGCTGTTCTATGATGTCACCACACTTTACTTTGAAGCGGATTATGAGGATGAATTACGCAAGACTGGTTTCTCGAAACAAGGACGTCACAGCAATCCTCAGATCATACTCGGCTTGCTTGTAAGTTTGGGCGGTATCCGCTTGCCTATTGTATCCATGAGGGCAACAAATATGAAGTCCACACGATGCTGCCGACGATAAACGAGTTTGTAAGCAAATACGGTTTGGAGAACTTCGTTGTGGTGGCTGACTCCGGTCTGATGAACAATGCAAATATAGCGGAACTACAACCATACAAATTAAGCTGCCTCTGAACAAGGAGGTTTACACCCAAACAATGCTGATGGCAAGACATCAGAAAATAGCTAAACTCTTTGACGAAGAATTTTGGGTGACGCAATGACGAAGTCAGGAAATTACATTAGAGCCAACGACACTGCGTCAACCCTTATGTATCTTATAAGCAAGGCGGCCAGCCTTGCCTCAACTTATGTGAAAAGACACGGCATCAGCCTTATGTTACTTATGTAGCTTATGTTCTTATATAGCTTATGTCCTTATGTATTCCGCGGTAAGTGGCACAAGGGGGAACTGCCCTTAAAAGAGCAAAACAAGGCTTGTTTTTGCTTGTGCAGCCATGCAGCGCAACCAGCGCCCGAACACCGAGCACCACAGCACGTTGGTGCTCACGGGCACAAGCCCTTTGTCCACCTGGTCGCGCAGTTGCACTTCGGGTGTGCGGTCAAGCACATTAAAGCGAATGTCGTACAGTTCGTCCGTAAGGGTGATGGCTTGTTCAGTCAAACCGCAGTTCGTAGTATTGCCAGTTGTTTGCGGTGCGCAGTCGATGTCGTTGCCCATGCGTTTTTGCTGCAGGGTGTTTCTGCGTTTTCAGTTTGTGGTTCCGGACTCTGTCCGATAGCATCTATCAGTCTGTCAACGCCACGTTTCACAATGGCATCAGCATAGCGCAGCATTCTGTTAAGCATTCGTTTCATGGTAATCAATACAATTTGGTTTGATATAAAATTAAAGTGTTGCAAAGGTAACACCAAGGCATTGTACCCAACAAAAAAAGTGTACAATTTGTACACAAATATTTGCCCCCCTCGCCGTCTGCCTACTTGTAAAAGAGAGTGTGTGCTTTTACTGCCATCTTACACTTTTTGTGTGTAATAAGTTGATATACAGAGGTTTCAAGAGTGTAAGATGATTTCAAAGTATCATACACTCCCCTGCATACATCTTACACCCCCCCCGCTGCCTCGCAGCCGGTTTGGATGTATGCGGTGGATTTTACGCCACAGGGACGTAGAACAATCTGTCGGAGCAACAGACTTTTCTGCTCCCCTATGCCGTAATATTCTCCTCCCGTGCTTGTACCGTGTGGCAGCATGTGGGGTGTGTAGGTTGTGTGCAAGTGAAATTTGTAATATCTTACACTGAGTAAAGTATTGACAATCAATGAGTTGCAATGTATCAGTGTAAGATGCAAGATACTCGGTGTGTAAGTTGTTGTAGTATGGTAAGAGGTACCGCTACCACTAAACGCAAGCACCAAACGCTACCACCAAACGCAAGCTCTAATGGGGGCGACGCGTCCCGCGTCGGGCATTAAAGCAAAGGTTTATGCACTTAATAAAGGCTCATAGACAGTGGTAATTACACACTTGTCTGTGAGCCTTTGCCTTGATCCCGACGCGAGACGCGTCGCCCCCATTAGTGGTAGAGTTTCTTCAAGCGACAAACGCTATCACTAAGCGCTATCACCAAACGCAAGCACTAATGGGGGCGACGCGTCCCGCGTCGGGCATTAAAGAAAAGGCTCATACACTACTAAACAAAGGCTCACAGACAGCACTAATCACATGCCTGTCTGTGAGCCTTGCCTTAATGCCCGACGCGGGACGCGTCGCCCCCATTAGTGGTAGCGTTTCTTCAAGCGACAAACGCTATCACTAAGCGCTACGACAAAGCGTCCTTCAGATATTTGGCCGTGTAACCCTTACCCTGTGCCATCACCTCCTCGGGGGTGCCACAAGCCACAAGCTGACCGCCCTCACGTCCGCCTTCCGGACCAAGGTCTATCATGTAGTCAGCACACTTTATCACATCAAGGTTATGCTCAATGATAACGATGGTATGACCACGCTCAATCAAAGCGTTGAAAGCTTTTAACAAACGGTTGATGTCGTGAAAGTGAAGACCCGTGGTGGGTTCGTCGAATATAAAGAGCGTGGGCACAGAGCGTTCCTGTCCAAGGTAGTAGGCCAGTTTGACGCGCTGGTTTTCGCCACCCGACAGAGTAGAACTTGACTGCCCAAGCTTGATGTAGCCCAGACCAACCTCCTGCAACGGACGTAAGCGGTTGACAATCTTAGTCTGATTGTGTTCGCTGAAGAACTCCATTGCCTGATTTACGGTCATTTCGAGAATGTCGTAAATGTTCTTTCCCTCATACTTCACCTCGAGTATGTCGCTTTTGAAGCGCTTGCCGTGGCAACTCTCACACTCCAGCACGAGGTCGGCCATGAATTGCATCTCCACCTTTACCGTACCCTCACCCTTGCACTCCTCGCAACGGCCGCCATCGGCATTGAATGAGAAATAGGCTGGTGTAAACTCCATTTGCTTGGCCAGGGGTTGGGCAGCCATGAGTTTGCGTATCTCGTCGTAAGCCTTGACATACGTCACAGCATTTGAGCGCGATGAGCGGCCTATCGGATTCTGATCGACAAATTCTATGGCCTGCACGGCATCAATGTCACCCGAAAGTTTTGTAAACTCCCCGGGCCTTTCGGTCACCTCGTCCTTAGCCCGTTTCAAAGCGCGGTAAAATATGTCGCGCACCAGTGTCGACTTGCCCGAACCGCTTACCCCCGTCACCACCGTCATGACGTTGAGCGGAAAGTCCACATCAATGCCTTTCAAGTTGTTGGCACGTGCGCCCTCCACCCTGATGGCGCGGTTCCACGAGCGGCGCGACAGCGGCATGGGTATGTGCTCAAGACCATACAAGTAATTGAGCGTGTGCGAGGTGTACAGTTGTTTGTCGGCATCGTATACAGCCGATGTGGCGCGCAAGGCCTTTTCGTCGGCCACATAGGGGCCATTATATACCACCTGTCCGCCAAGGCGTCCGGCCTCCGGACCGATGTCGATAATGTAGTCGGCCGCACGCATGATTTCCTCATCGTGCTCCACCACAATCACCGTATTGCCCAAGTCGCGCAACTCCTTGAGCACACGTATCAGGCGGGCTGTATCGCGCGGGTGGAGTCCGATGCTTGGCTCGTCGAGTATGTAAAGCGAGCCTACCAATGACGAACCGAGCGAGGTGGCCAGGTTAATGCGCTGACTTTCGCCACCCGACAGGGTGTTCGACACGCGGTCGAGCGTCAGGTAGTCAAGTCCCACCTCCGACAAGAATTTCAAGCGGCTGCGTATTTCGTTGAGCAAGCGTTTGCCTACTGCGGCATCGTGTTCAGAGAGTTCGAGGTGTTCAAAGAACGGGAGCAAATCCTTCACCGGCATTCTCACCAGTTCGGTTATGCTGCGCCCGCCCACCTTGACGTATTCGGCATCGGGCTTCAGGCGCGAGCCATGACAGTCGGGGCACTCCGTTTTGCCACGATAACGCGCCAACATCACGCGATACTGTATTTTGTATTGGTTGCGCTCCAGCATGCGGAAGAAAGCGTCTATGCTCACTCGCTGCTCCTCGGGCAAAGCCTGCTCAGCCTTGTCGCCGTGCCACAGTATGTCCTTTTGCTTGCGTGTGAGTTTGAAATAAGGCTCGAATATAGGGAAATCAAGCCCCTTTTGCGAGCAACGGCGCACAAACTCGTGCAGCCATTCTTGCATTTTTTCACCGCGCCAGCACATTACAGCGCCCTGCATCAGGCTGAGCGATGTGTCGGGCACTACCAGATGCTCGCTGATGCCCATTATCTTGCCAAACCCCTCGCAACGCTCGCAAGCGCCAATGGGCGAGTTGAACGAGAACATGTTGTCGTCGGGCTCACGAAACTTCATGCCATCGGCTTCGAAACGTGTGGAGAAGGTGTGCAGTATGCGGGCCGGATAAAAGCGCAACATACAGGTGCCGTCGCCCTCGAAGAAGGCCGTTTCGGCCGAGTCGGCCAAACGCGACTGCACATCGTGCTGCTTGCTCACCGCCAAGCGGTCGATGAGCAACGCCACCTGACTCATGGTGTAATGTTGCGCGTCGGGCTGCGCGGCCACACTGCCTGCCTCGTCGCTGTCCACCGGGGCATCGTCCACCACCAGTTTGCCTTGTTGCAGGTCGTTGAGAAAATCCTCAATGCGCACCATCTCGCCATCGACCTCAAGGCGTGACAAGCCTTGCTGCAAGTCAACCTGCAACTGTGCTGCCAGACTGCGCCCATGACGCACACGCATGGGGGCTGTCACCGTGAAGCGCGTGCCCTCAGAGTACGACAGCATGCAGTCTACCACGTCCTGCACCGTATTGCGCCTTACCTCTGCCCCGCTGATGGGCGAAAAGGTGTGGCCCACGCGGGCAAAGAGCAAGCGCAAATATTCGTATATCTCGGTGCTTGTGCCAACCGTTGAACGCGGATTGCGGCTCGTCACTTTCTGCTCAATGGCTATGGCGGGCGGCAGGCCCTTGATGTAGTCACACTCGGGCTTGTTCATGCGTCCAAGGAACTGGCGCGCATAGGCCGACAAACTTTCGACATAGCGTCGCTGTCCCTCGGCATACAGTGTGTCGAAGGCCAACGACGATTTGCCCGACCCCGAAAGGCCGGTCACCACTATCAGTTTGTCGCGCGGTATATCAAGGCTTATATTCTTCAGGTTATTCACCCTTGCACCCTTTACCTGTATTATATTGTCCATTATGCTGTCATGTATCAAGTAAGTATGCAAAATTACAGAAATGTTTTGGGCTAACACTCCAAAACAAGTTTTTCGTAGCGAAATATATGCGGTTACCAAAAAATATGCTAATTTTGCTTTGATATGCGCCCACATGGCCACTTTCTGCGAAAGGGAAGCCGCACCGCGCATGGCCTCAGCACTGATAGCATGGAACAAGACAAACCCTTCAAATATCTGCAACACATCAACTCGCCCGCCGACTTGCGCAAGCTGCGCGTTGACGAGCTGCCTGCCGTTTGCGATGAGTTGCGGCGCGACATCATCAACGAGTTGGCCGACAACCCCGGCCACTTTGCATCGAGTTTGGGCACAGTTGAAATAACTGTGGCCATGCACTATGTGTACGACACGCCCTACGACCGCATTGTGTGGGACGTGGGGCACCAAGCTTACGGGCACAAAATACTCACCGGACGACGCGACGCATTCCACACCAACCGCAAACTGCACGGCATACGCCCGTTTCCCTCGCCACAAGAGAGCGAATATGACACCTTTGCCTGCGGCCACGCCTCGAACTCTATTTCGGCAGCCTTGGGCATGTCGCTCGCGGCCGTTAAAAAGGGGGAGGCCAACCGTCATGTGGTGGCGCTCATTGGCGATGGTTCGATGAGTGGCGGACTGGCCTTTGAGGGCCTTAACAATGTGTCGGACACACCCAACAACATGCTCATCATACTTAACGACAACCACATGAGCATCGACCGTGCGGTGGGCGGCATGAAGGAGTATTTGCTGCACCTGCACACAAGCAATTGGTACAACCGTATGCGTTTTTGCATATCACGCAAACTCACACAGTGGGGGCTGCTCAACGAGAGCCGGCGCCGGGCTGTGATACGCTTTAACAACTCTATCAAGTCGCTGCTGGCCAACCAGCAGAACATCTTCGAAGGGCTTAACATTCGCTATTTTGGCCCCACCGACGGGCATGATGTAATAGAATTGGTGCGCATTCTGCGCGAAATTAAGGATATGAAGGGGCCTAAGTTGCTGCACATTCACACGCACAAGGGCATGGGCTACAAGCCGGCCATGGAGAATGCTACCGTGTGGCACGCCCCGGGCAAGTTCTGTGTTGAAAGCGGGCAACGCATTATCGAGAAGCCCTCAAAGCCACAGCCGCCAAAGTTTCAGGACGTGTTCGGGCAGACGCTGCTCGAACTGGCAGAGCAAAATCCGCGCATTGTAGGCGTTACGCCGGCCATGCCCACAGGTTGCTCTATGAACATCTTGATGAAGGCCATGCCCGACCGTGCCTTTGATGTGGGCATAGCCGAGGGCCACGCTGTCACATTTTCGGCAGGTATGGCCAAAGAGGGCATTCAGCCTTTCTGCAACATTTATTCGGCCTTTGCACAACGTGCCTACGACAATGTGATACACGACGCGGCCTTGCTCAACCTGCCAGTAGTGCTGTGCCTTGACCGCGCCGGCCTTGTGGGCGAGGACGGCCCCACACACCACGGGGCCTTCGACCTGGCGGCCTTGCGCCCCGTGCCCAACCTGACCATTGCCTCGCCCTACGACGAGGCTGAACTGCGCTGCCTCATGTACACGGCACAACTGCCCGGCAAGGGTACCTTTGTCATACGCTATCCGCGCGGACGCGGCTCAATGGTTGACTGGCACTGCCCGCTCAAGGAGATTGCCGTAGGCCGGGGCCGCCAGCTCAAGCAAGGCACTGATGCTGCCGTCATCACCCTGGGCCCCATTGGCACCGAGGCGGCTAAAGCCATCAGCATGGCCGAAGCTGCCCGGCCGGGACTGAGCATAGCGCACTACGACCTGCGTTTTCTTAAACCGCTCGACGAGGAACTGCTGCACGAGGTAGGACGCCACTTCAAACGCGTGATTACCATTGAGGACGGGGTGCGCATGGGGGGCATGGGCTCGGCTGTGATGGAGTGGTTTGCCGACCACGGCTACTCCCCCACTATCACGCGTTTGGGATTGCCCGATGAGTTTGTTGAGCATGGCAGCGTGGGCGAATTGCGTCACATCGTAGGACTCGATGCCGACAGCATCTGCAAGGTTTTGCTCAACGAGCACTGATAGTTGTAAGGCATCACTGCATATTTTCTGCGGGACGCGTCGTCCCCATTAGAGGTTGCGTTTTGTGCTTGCGCCTGGCGGTTGCGCTTGGTGCTTGAAGATACGCTAGCTCCAATGGGGGCGACGCGTCCCGCGTCGGGAAAATAAAAAGGGAAGGCACCCCCCACTAAATAACTGCTGCACTATCACTATCACCGACGCGAGACGCGTCGCCCCCATTAGAGGTTGCGTTTTGAGGTAGCGTTTTGTGCATGCGCCTGGTGGTAGCGCTTGGTGCTTGAAGATACGCAAGCTCTAATGGGGGCGACGCGTCCCGCGTCGGGAAAATAAAAAGGAAAGACTCCCCCACTAAATAACTGCTGCACTATCACCGACGCGAGACGCGTCGCCCCCATTAGAGCTTGCGTTTTGAGATAGCGTTTTGAGGTTGCGTTTGGGCGCTTGGTGCTTGAAGATACGCGTCACCCCACCCTAAATTTGTAACGCGGGTTACACGGATAATTAAATCCATGTAACCCGCGTTAATTCGTGCATTTAGTCCCAATCTTCCATTTCGTCCTCATCTCCCCCTGTTTTTGGGTCAGGGTCAATCAACCCCTCGTCTATCAAGTCGTTGATTGGTTTACTCAGACTACGGCGCAGCTCATCGCGATGCGACTGCAAGTTATTGAGTGCTTGGGCATAAAGCGACTTCAACGCATCTTCGTCCTTATCGGGCCAATGCTGTTGCACCACCTCTTTTATACGCCCTGAAAGAATTGCAATATCGTTTATGCAGAACTCACAGCCACGTATAGTGCACTGCGACAAATCTCTTGACAAAGAAAGGAAGTCGTCAATGTCCCAATCCTCGTATTCATATTTCGTTTCCAAATGCTCATACGATCTCTGCAGCAAAGGCTCATTGGGCACCGTTTTAATCCTCAACGACCATGACACGACTTTGACGCTGTTATTGCACGGGGTATGATACGCTATCACATAGCCATCGAATACCGTACAGGTGCCAAACAACAAATCTATCGGCACATTACATACAATAACCGTTTGTGGCTCGTCATCGTCGCTCGAATAGCCTACAAATGCCACGTAGCCCATACTGCGCATCAAGCAACAATAGTCTTTACAATTCTGAATGGCCTCTTCTCGCTTCAAGTAATCGAGTTGTGGAGAATGCCAATGATCGCGGAAATAGATTACTGCCATACTGCCTATAAATGAGGCTCCTAACTCCTTCGCCCACTGATTTTGGGGGGCGAACACTACTGGATTGTTGTTTGTCATGTTATTTGATTGTGTTAAGTATTAGTGCTCACAATTCACGTTCATCTCAAACAGGTTGGGCGTGATGCGCATAATTTCGTCCATTGTGAAATCTTCCATCAAGTCCATAAATGACCAACATATTGGCAAGTGGTACTGCTGACGCAGCTCTTTCCAATTATCATTCAAGTTTTCATCGGACTCTAACATGGTGTGTCCCCAATCTGCTGCTTCGCTACGCAATTGGTCCTCGCACTTGCGGAAGTGGGTATCGTGCAGAATGACGGTTGTGACTTGGCGCTGGGTCATTAACATCTCGTTCAAGCAATATTTGCCACCTTCGCGGTGAAGTTTGCACGCTTCGTCGGGATAGAGGCAGCCAAATTCGGGACAGGACTTTAACATGTCTTGTATACCAAATCCCAAACTTACAGTGCCCTTTATAATGTATCGGCGTAGAAAGGCAGATTTCCGCTCTTGGTATCTTCGTCTCGCACGCAATGCCTCAGCCACAGCATATTCGAGCGAACATTCCGTAAGTTCCGCCACCCGCTTGTTAAGCTTGGTTACATGGGCCACCTCCTCGGGGGTAAAAGTTGAATGCGCCTGCCATGCTTTTGAAACATATATGCTTCTTCTAAACAATTCGTAGTTCTTAGGAAATCTTGTCATATACGATTAATTTTGTTTTTGCTCACAGCTCTATATAGTACTTTGTCTTGCGTATTTCAAAAAAACGCTGTAATATTTTTCATTTGCGCTGCTATTCTTGGCGTACGAGCTTTGCACACTTTATCGTATTACACTGATAATCAAGTATTTAGCCGTTATAAGAAAAAGTACGAACAAACGTGGCATTTTTTGACGGAGGTGTGCGCGAGAGGCATCTATGCCGAATGGGAAAGCCGACCGCAAGCAATGGGTAATGAAAATCCCCTCATAGCACCCGGCAAGGGGGTGATATGAGGGGAGAATGGGGTATGTCTTGTCAACTAATGTGGTAGCAGCAGTTGATCAATACTGCATAGAGAAGGTGATGCCACGGCGCATCATGTCCTTGAGTACAGGCGAGAGGCGCTTGAGGAAACCCTCCCACGAGCGTGATGCAACAGGGCTCCAACCCACCTCGGCAAGCGCCAAAGCACGTGGATAGGCCTGGTAGTAAATGCGCTCGGGGGTGTTGATGCACTCGCTCCACAATGTGCCTGCCACACCAAACAGGTTGTTCTGCTCAAAGTCTGACCCCATGCCCCAGGCCGGGTCGAGCTCGTAGGTGCGCTTGAGCGGAATGATGGGCATGCCCCAATTTACCTCGGGCATATCGCCCGGCGCCATGGGATAGTCGAAGTAACAATGCTCGCCGGGGCAAAGCATGATTTTGGCATTATTTGCCACCGCAGCCTCGAGCGCGCGCTTGGTCAGCCCGTGACGCCAAGCAAAGGTGACGCAGCCGGGTTGTATCTTCTTGAAATCGGTCTCGTACCAGAACATGGGTGTCTTGCCATACTTGGTGCGCAGGGTGTCAATCACACGGTTAAACATGTACTCCTGCAAGCGCCAATTTTCAGAACGGTCGGTAGTGGTTATGCCGAGCTGACGTTTCAGAGCCTGGCACTTGGGGCAGTCTGTCCAGCAGTTGAGTGCGGGATTGCCTGCCTCGTCACCCCCAAGGTGTATGTAGGGCGACGGGAAAATGTCGGCCAGCTCCTTGAACACATTGCCAAGGAACTCGAAAGTAAATTCGCTGCCAGGGCATAGCAATTCGTTCGACACACCACAAGTGGTGCGTATGGGCACTTGCTTGGCGCCACAGGTGAGCTCTGGAAACACGTGAATGGCTGCCACCTCGTGGCCGGGCATTTCGATTTCGGGCACTACCTGTATGTGGTATTGCGCGGCGTAATCTACAAACTCGCGCATCTGCTTCTGCGTATAGTATCCCGATATGGGCACCATCATGTCGTCCATGCCCACACGGGCCGAAGCCTGCGCCGTGAGTTCGGGATATTTCTTTATTTCGATGCGCCATGCCTGGTCATCTGTCAGGTGAAGGTGAATGGTATTGTACTTGTAACGGGCCATCTCGGGCACGAATGCCTTCAACTCATCAAAGGGTATGAAGGTGCGGCATGGGTCGAGCATCAGCTCGCGTATGTGGGTGCGCGGCTGGTCGGCTATGCGCAACTGCGGAATGCTCTCGCAGCAGACCGATGTGCCGTTGCCACGCAGCAGCTGGTCGAAAGTCATCAGGCCATAGAACACGCCACGCGCCGTGCGCCCTTGAATAGTCACTCCCTTTTCGCTGACTACAAGCGTGTAAGCCTCATCGTCTGCCAAACTTGTGTCTATACCCAGTGTGAGGGTGGCCTTGCCGGCTATAACAGGGTTCTTAACCTTTGGCAAGCGTTCGCGCAGCAAGCGCTCGGCCTGCACGCATTCGTTGGCCAGCCCATCAGCTGCCATCACCTCCCACAGGCGGTTCACGCTGAGGGGGTTGCCGCCAGTCATTTCAAGATGGGCGGGCACCGGTACAAGTGCTTCGGCAGGGTTGCACAAGCGGTTGTCATTGTCGGGTGTACCGAAGAAACGGCTCCAGCCCTCGGCGCGCCGGTATTTCATTTCGCTGCCACGGGGCACAACGAGCTTTACCTTTTTACGGTCTATGCCTTCAAAGGTGGAAGCCGAAGCTACCGGGGGCACGGCCGAGTTGACACGCAGCGTACGCAGGCCGCTCAACCGGGCAAAGGCGAACTCGCCCAACGTGGGGGTGCCGTTAATTGTGATGTCGCGCAGCTTGGTGCAACCCGAAAAGGCTGCATCGCCCACACGGGTCAGCGTTTTGGGCAGTTCGATGCTGTTGAGTGCGGTACAGGCAAAGAAAGCCTGCGAACCGATAGTGCGCACATTTTCGGGCAGCACAACCTGTTCGAGCACATGACGCGAGTGAAAGGCATTATTGGGTATGGCCTCGCAATCGGCCGAACCGAGGTCGATGCTGCGTAATTGATAGCACAAGTCGCGTAACTGGCGAAAATCGGAGTTGCCGCCAGTCGACAGTTTGCCAGTCAACTTGACATTGGTGGCAGCTGCCTTTTGCACAGCATTGAGTTCGTTCATGCCGGCCACAGTTTGAGCCGTCACCGAGAGCGACAGCAGCGACATGGCCAGTGTGAGTAATCGTTTCATAAGCAAACGGTATGTGGGGTTAGTGGGGGTTCAATATCAGAATTTTACAATGCGGCTGCCGTCCTCTTGTTCGGCAATCTCCACTTTCACGGCATCGCCCGGCAGGAGTTCCTCAATGAGTTCGGGCCACTCTATAAAGCACACTGCGCCTGAATAGAAGTAGTCCTCATAACCCATGTCGTACACCTCGTCAAGTTTCTTGATGCGGTAAAAGTCGAAGTGATAAATGAGTTCGCCAGTAGTTTCTGAACGGTATTCGTTGACAATGCTGAAGGTGGGCGAATTTACCACTTCGGTCACCCCGAGTGCCTCACACACAGCCTTTATAAACGTGGTTTTGCCAGCGCCCATTTTGCCGTAAAATGCAAACACCGTATTCTGATCCATGGCCTCGACAAAAGCCTTGGCCGCGCTATCAATGTCGTTGAGCGACGTTATTTTGATTTCCATAGTTCCTTATGTTATATATACCATTTATTTTATGTTCAATAGTTGCAGCAACTGCGCCACGCTCTCCTCGAGCGAAAGTTTTGAGGTGTCGAGACTCAGTGCCGGGTGCTGCGGGGCCTCGAAGGGTGCCGATATGCCCGTAAAGTTCTTTACCTCGCCACGGCGTGCACGCGCATAAAGGCCCTTCACATCACGACGCTCACACTCCTCTATCGGGGTGGATATGAATATTTCCTTAAAGTCGTCCTTGCCTATGATGTGCTGCGCTAAATTTCGCAAGTCCTCTGTCGGACTCACAAAGGCCGCTATGGTAATGATGCCGGTGTCGACAAAGAGTTTGGCCACCTCGGCCACACGACGTATATTTTCACGTCGGTCGTCGGCCGAAAAACCTAAGTTGGCATTGATGCCAGTGCGTATGTTGTCGCCATCGAGTATGCGGCACAGCAGACCGCGCTTTTGTAACTCACGCTCCAAGGCTATGGCCACAGTGCTCTTGCCACTGCCGCTAAGCCCTGTAAACCACAGCATCACGCCTTTTTGCCCGAGCAGTTGCTCTTTGTCGTGGCGCGACAGCATGCGGTCGAATATGGGATATATGTTATCTTGTGTACTCATAATGTTGCAAAGGTAGTGATATATATGTCAATTAGGGCGTTAGCGCCACCTTATTTTCTTTATAATGAGTCTTCCGCGCCTTACCACCCTCACATTGGCCAGGGCACGGCGCAACTTGTCGTCGAGTATAATCATGATAACCGAAAGCAATATAAGCATTATGCCACAAGCTATGCGCAGGGTCATCACCTCGCCAAACAGCATTATGCCCAGCACCGCGGCAGTTACCGGCTCGAGCGCACCCATTATGGCCGTTGGGGTGGAGCCTATGCAGCGTATGGCCATGGCCATAAACACGAGCGATATGACCGTTGGCACCAGACCGAGGGTGAGGGCCATGCCCCATTGCATGGGTGTGTGCAGCATTTGCAGTTCGCCCGTGGGGGTTAGCAGGGCGTAGAGGGTGAGGCACACCAAACAACTCGACATGGCATAAAAGGTGAGTTTGACACTCGACATCACAATGCCGCTGCGGTTGACCACTATGATGTAAATGGCATAGCTGAGGGCCGAAACGAGTATGAGCACAATGCCCATCAGCGCTATGGCGCGCCCGCTGTCGTCCTTGTAGAGCAAGGCTATGCCGCCCACCGTAAGCAGCATGGCAAGCAGCGAAGGCCATTTGAGCCGTTCCTTGAAAAAAAAGGCCATCAGCATGGCCGTAAACACTGGGTAGGCAAACACCAGGGTGGCGGCCACACCTGCCGACATGTAATGAAAGCTCAGAAAGTAGGTGAGCGACGACACGGCAAACACCGCACCTAACAGGCTCAACACCTTGCCTTCCCTGCGTGTGATGGCAAAACGCTTGCGCTGCACCAGCATGAGCAGGCCAAGCATGACCGACCCGAACAAGAAACGGTAAAACAACACGCTGTTGGAGTTGTAACCGTCTTGATACAAATACTTGGCACAAATGGGGTTCACGCCATAGCTCACAGCAGCTATGCAACCGTACAGGTAGCCCTTAAGATGTTGGCTCATATTCATAAATTATACGTTTAACGGGCGCAAAGTTACGCCGAAATGCAAGAAAAAAGCCATATCTACGCAAAAAAAGCCGCGTTTTGTTTGCAAGTAAAATAAAAAGACGTAATTTTGCACTCGCAATTCGGGGTGTAGCTCAGCCCGGTTAGAGTACGCGTCTGGGGGGCGTGTGGTCGCTGGTTCGAATCCAGTCACCCCGACTGAATTGTGTAAGGCAGTCAATCAACACTTGTTGGTTGACTGCTTTTTTGTTACGCACACAGCTTGCCAACGGCAGTTTTTGCGTAAGTTTGCAACAAAATATTTCCATCTTTACCACAACACGCTACATGAACAGCGAAGAGACCATTTTAAGATTGCAGCATAAAGGCATCAAGCCTACCGCCAACCGCATATTGGTATACCGCACACTTTGCCAAAAAGCATCGCCCCTAAGCCTTACCAACTTAGAGGCGATGATGCCAACTATGGACAAGTCGAGCATATTCAGAGTGCTATCGCTCTTTTTGCAACACGACGTGGTGCACGCCTTTGAGGACGGACGAGGCATTATCAACTACGAGCTGTGCAACGAGCAAGGGACTTGCGACCACCACGACAGCCACCTGCACTTTTATTGCGAACACTGCCAACGCTCCTTCTGCCTTGACAGTGTTCAACTGCCGGAGTTCAACCTGCCCGAAGGCTTCTGCGCCCACAACTTTTCATTCGTCATCAAAGGTCTGTGTCCCCAATGTGCCAAGAGACAGCACAAAGGCTGAATACACTCAAGCACGAAACTCAAGCTCAGGACTCAAGCGCAGAACTCAAGCACTAATGGGGGCGACGCGTCTCGCGTCGGGAAAAGAAGGAATAAAGAGTTGAGCTCTACACTTTCCACCGACGCGGGACGCGTCGCCCCCATTAGAGATTGGTCGCCCCATCAGAGATTGATTATTCCCCATCGCCACAACAAAAAAAGCGCATTCCGAAATGCTCGTTCGAGCATACGGAATGCGCTTTTTATTTTGCAATTTCAAGTCACACGCCACACGTGGGTGCGACTTGAAATCTATGAATCAAACGTTTACTCCTGAGGCAAAGACCAGTCTTCCTTAGTCTTGCGCACGTAAGAGGCGTAACGACGTTGTGCAGCACGCTTAGTCTCGTCGTAAAGTTCCTGAGCCTGTTCGGGCATAGCCTTCTTAAGCGAGAGGAAGCGTACCTCGTGGTCGAGGTAATCCTGGAACTTGTCCCAATCGGGCTCCTTAGAGTCGAGAGTGAAGGGGTTCTTGCCCTGGTCGGCGAGTTCGGGGTTGAAGCGCCACAAGTGCCAGTAGCCACAAGCTACTGCGCGGCCTTCCTCAGCCTGGCTGCGACCCATACCGCCCTTGATCTTCAAACCGTGGTTGATACAAGGTGCATAAGCAATGATGAGCGAAGGACCATGGTAAGCCTCAGCCTCCTTGATGGCCTTGAGGCACTGAGCCTGGTCGGCACCCATAGCCACCTGGGCCACGTAGATGTAGCCATAAGTAGTCTGCATAAGGCCAAGATCCTTCTTGGTCACGCGCTTACCAGCTGCGGCAAACTGTGCGATGGCACCAACAGGAGTAGCCTTCGAAGCCTGACCACCGGTGTTAGAGTAAACCTCAGTATCGAGCACGAGAATGTTAACGTCCTCACCGCTGGCGAGCACGTGGTCAAGACCACCGTAACCGATATCGTAAGAGGCACCGTCACCACCAATAATCCACTGGCTGCGCTTAGTAAGGAAGTGGCTGAGTTCGGCCAGCTGCTTGCAAGTGTCGCAACCCTTCTCGGCACCAGCCTTAATCATAGGCTCGAGCTTAAGAGCGGCAGCGCGGCTTGCCTCAGCATCGTTCTGACCGTCAATCCATTCCTGAGCAGCTGCCTTGTATTCGGCAGGAGCCTCGGCAGTGGCAATAACGTCTTGCAACAACTTCTGAATGCGTGCACGCATCTTCTTATTGGCAAGGATCATACCCATACCAAACTCGCAGAAGTCCTCGAAGAGTGAGTTAGCCCATGCAGGACCTTCGCCCTTCTCGTTGGTAGTATAAGGTGTTGAGGGGATAGAACCTGAGTAGATTGATGAACAACCCGTAGCGTTGGCAATCATCTGACGGTCGCCAAAGAGCTGGCTGACGAGCTTGACGTACGGTGTTTCACCACAACCAGAGCAAGCGCCTGAGAACTCGAAGAGCGGAGTAGCAAACTGAGAGTTCTTGGGGTTGAGCTTGATGTCAACCAAGTGCTGCTTGCTGGTCACGTTCTTAGTGCAGTAAGTCCAGTTTTCGGCTTCAGCCTCCTGGCCTTCGAGCGGCACCATTTCGAGAGCCTTGTTGCCCTTCAAGCCCGGACATACGTCAACACAGTTGCCGCAACCGAGGCAGTCCATCACGTCAACCTGCTGTACAAAGTGCATGCCCTTCATGGCGGCGGGTGCCTTCATTTCGATGGTCTCGCCCTTGAAGCCCTTGAGCTCGTCGTCGGTCAACACGAAGGGACGGATAGCAGCGTGAGGACAAACAAAGTCGCACTTGTTACACTGTATACAGTTCTCCTTGTGCCATACGGGCACGAAGGCTGCCACACCGCGCTTTTCGTAAGCGGCAGTGCCCTGCTGCCAAGTACCATCTTCCGACACCTTGAATGCGCTCACGGGCAGAAGGTCGCCGTTCTGTGCATTGATGGGGCGTACCATGTCTGAGATGAAAGCGGGTTCGTCGCGAACCACCTTCTCGTCCTCGGGCAGGTTGGCCCATGCGGGGTCAACAGTGAGTTGCTTATATTCGCCACCACGGTCAACGGCCTGGTAGTTCTTGTCAACGATGTCCTGACCCTTCTTGCTGTATGACTTAACGATGAACTTCTTCATCTGCTCTACGGCGAGGTCAACAGGAATTACGCCTGTGATGCGGAAGAAGGCTGACTGCAGAATGGTGTTGGTACGGTTACCAAGGCCTATTTCCTGTGCAATCTTGGTAGCGTTGATATAGTAAACAGTGATGTTGTGCTCGGCAAAGTAGCGCTTCACATTGTTAGGCAGGTTGTTTGCCAGTTCGTCACCCTCCCAAATGGTGTTAAGCAGGAAGGTACCATTGTCGCGCAAACCGCGGAGCACGTCATACATGTGCAGATAAGCCTGTACGTGGCAAGCCACGAAGTTAGGAGTCTTAATCTGGTATGTAGAGCGAATGGGGTGATCGCCAAAGCGGAGGTGTGAGCAAGTAAAGCCACCCGACTTCTTAGAGTCGTATGAGAAGTAAGCCTGGCAGTACTTGTCGGTGTTGTCACCAATAATCTTAATAGAGTTCTTGTTGGCACCTACCGTACCATCAGCACCAAGGCCGTAGAACTTGGCCTCGAATATGCCTTCGCCGCCGAGAGCCATTTCCTTCTCCAAGGGGAGTGAGTGGAAGGTCACGTCGTCCACGATGCCGAGTGTGAAGTGATCCTTAGGTTCGGGCAACGCCAGGTTGTCGTAAACCGAGATAATCATGGTCGGAGTTGTGTCGCAAGAACCCAAGCCATAGCGTCCGCCTACGATGAGGGGACGGTTCTCTACGTCGTAGAAGGCGTCCTTCACGTCGAGGTAGAGAGGTTCGCCGTTGGCGCCGGGTTCCTTAGTGCGGTCGAGCACAGCGATGCGCTTGCAAGTCTTGGGCACAGCTGCAAGGAGGTGCTTAACCGAGAACGGACGGTAGAGGTGTACGCTGACCATACCCACCTTTTCGCCCTTGGCGTTGAGGTAGTCGATGGCTTCGCGGGCAGCCTCGGTTACTGAACCCATGCAGATAATCACGCGTTCAGCATCGTCGGCACCATAGTAGCTGAAGAGCTTGTACTCACGACCGGTAATCTTGCTGATTTCGGCCATATACTTTTCAACAGCTGCGGGCACTGAGTCGTAGTAGGGGTTGCACACTTCGCGGTGAGCGAAGAATGTTTCAGGGTTCTCGGCCATACCGCGTGCCACGGGGTGCTCGGGAGTGAGGGCACGGCTGCGGAATTCGGCTACCTTGTCCATAGGCACGAGCGGACGGATTTCCTCTTGGTCAATCACCTCAATCTTCTGATACTCGTGTGAAGTGCGGAAACCGTCGAAGAAGTTGATGAAAGGCACGCGTGTGTCGAGTGCGGCAAGGTGAGCCACAGCCGAGAGATCCATAACCTCCTGCACTGAGCCTTCGCACAACATGGCGAAACCAGTTTGGCGGCAAGCCATCACGTCAGAGTGGTCACCGAAGATACAGAGTGAGTGAGTGGCCAATGTACGAGCTGACACATGGAACACGCAAGGAAGCAGTTCGCCAGCAATTTTGTACATATTAGGGATCATCAGGAGCAAGCCCTGTGAAGCTGTGAATGTAGTGGTAAGTGCACCTGCCTGCAGTGAGCCATGCACGGCACCTGCGGCACCACCTTCGCTCTGCATTTCCTGCACCTTTACAGTGTCGCCAAAGAGGTTGATGCGGCCCTGTGCTGACCATTCGTCAACGTGCTCTGCCATAGGTGATGACGGCGTGATGGGATAAATGGCAGCAACCTCTGAGAACATGTACGCAATGTGCGCAGCAGCCTGGTTACCGTCACAAGTAATAAACTTCTTGTTAGCCATAATTGTAATTTTGCGAGGTTCTTAATATGCTAATATGCCAATGTGTCAATATGCTAATGAGCTGACGCCATCATTAAGCTATCGGAGTCATACTTCATAGCCAATTCATTGACGTCATCGCACCCTAACGATACGTAGTATCAACCCACTTGCATTATCAGCATAGTCAAAACACTACTTATTAAATAGAAATGATGTTATGTTGCTTTATTTAGTCCAGTTTTATCGTTCTTGATTTGCTTTAGTTTCAGCTTGGCAGACGTTATAATGCGCATTAGCACATTAGCGTACGAAGCGAGCGTCACATTAACACTTTAGCACATTGACTTAGTATAGGAAGCCAAAGAGCCAAAGCGGTATTTCATTTTCGCGTCCGACATCAGTATTATACTTCACATATATCGTGTCGGCGGCGGTGCGGATACGGCGGGCGCGATCACACACACAAATGTTTGTAGCGTTGTTGATGCGGAACATGCCAAGACGCTTGCCCTTGTTCACTGTGTGGTGGCGCCACAGGCAGTTTACAAAGTAAGTCTCCATAATGGTCTGCTCCGTCATGCAGTTTTCGTAGAGCGCATACATCAAGTTGGCATCGTGCAAATAAATGGCAGCAGGTTTCTTTGGGAAAGTCTCACCCGGGTGGTGCACCATGTTGATAAGGCGCGTCTCCTCAAGATACTTCAGATAGTTCATCACCGTAGCGCGTGATGTACCAATCTCCTGAGCCAATTTGCTCACGTTAGGCGCAGTAGGGTCGCCAATGGCCAACAGATAGAGCAACTTCTTGATACGCGACAGATACTTCAGCTCAATCTGCTTGTTAAGCAGCAAGTCCACCTCAATCATATTGTTCATAGCCTTGAGCAGAGCCTCGGTAAAGTTGTGGTTCTCGAGGAAGAACGGGTAATAGCCATGCTGCAAGTAATCCTGGAAATAATGCCAGGGGTGTACTTTAGGCAGTATGGTTTTAAGTATCTGTTCGCTGTCCGAGAGCAGTTGGTCAAATGTATAAGCGTCAAAGTTCTCGTTCGTTTCAAGATTGATATATTCGCGGAACGAGAAACCATGCAACACGTAGGTGCGGCTAATCGAAGACAATTCTGTTTCGTCCTCCCCATCGCCCATGTTCACCGACGAGGTGGTGTACACAATGCGCAGATAGGGGTACTTGTGGTAGCACTCGCACAACTGCTCACGCCAATCGGGCAACTTGAAGGCTTGGTCAATGAGCAGCACCTGGCCACCCTCAGCCATAAAACGTCCGGCAAAGTCGACTATGCCGTGCGCTTGAAAGTAAAAGCTATTGAGGTTGATGTACAGGCACTGACGAAGCCGTACGTCAAAGTTTTCTTTGGCATACTGCAACAGGAAGGAAGTACGTCCCACGCCCCTCGGGCCTTTAATACCTATTAAACGGTAACTCCAGTCGATGGTGTCCATCAACGAACGCCGCACCGGTGCGTTGAAATGTTCCATCAGATAGGCGTGCGATTTGAAAAACGTCTCCATTTGTAACTTGATTTCTGAAAATTCAAGGCAAAGGTACAAAGTTGTACCGAAACTTGCAAAGCTAACTTGGCATTTTTTGGTTAAGCTCGTGCGCAAAAATATTATTTTTACCTCTCTGGCCCATCATTGCACATTCGCCCGACCATGTGCCAAGACCACGCGTGCTGACGAATACACCAGTGCACACTAAAAGCACGCCTACCTCTACAACACCGAAAACACTGATAATCAGCGTAGTGCAGACGATTTGTACAGAGTGCAGGCAAAAAGGTGTAAAACGTCTGACGCGTGCGTGCGAACAATTACTATAACACGTCTGCATACAAACTTGAAGTTTTGGCTGAATTAGTGAGCAAGTTAACCTGTCACCTCAAACTTCGCCAACATATACCCTTAACTCCTTTGTAATGCGGCTGTAACATCACTGACATACCACTCCCCTACCTTTGCAGTCAGAAACAAGCATACCGCATAAAGCGCATGCTGGCGGAACGGAGCACCCAACTTGCCGGGCTACATGCCAACAAATGAGGCTGCCACGTTCTGCACAAACACCATCGTGCCAACGAACCAAAAACATACAATTACCAACATGACAAAGAACGTCACCACCAACAAGGACTATGTGCCACGCGACATTAGCTGGATGTACTTTAACCGCCGCATTTTGCAGGAGGCCGAACGCAAAGACATTCCGCTGCTCGAGCGCCTGAGTTTTTTGGGCATTTACTCCAACAACCTCGACGAGTTTTTCCGTGTGCGCGTGGCCCTGCTCAACCGCATTGCCGAGTGCAACGACAAGGAAACGCGCGACGAACGCCACGAGGCCATACAGACGCTGAAGGTCATCAACAAGCTCAACGCACACTATGCCAAAGAGTACGAACAGGCCATAAGGCAGGTGGAGGACGACTTGCGACAGGAGCACATCTGCATGGTCAACGACACCGAACTTGATGAGGAGCAGCGCAAGTACATTCAACAATATTACTACCAAAAGCTCGACGGCTTTATAGCCCCCGTATGGTTTTCGGCTGTCAAGGACTTGTCTACCGCTCCCGACGACAGCATCTATCTGGCTGTAAAAATGCGCAAGAAGAGCGACAAGACTCACCCCGAATATGCCATGCTGCAACTGCCCGTCAACCTTGTGGGCCGCTTTGTGCAACTGCCCGACAAGGACGGCAACGCCTACATCATGTACATTGACGACGTGGTGCGCTGCGCACTGCCGCTGATTTTTGCCGGACTCAACTATTCGGTGTTCGAAGCCTACGCTTTCAAGTTTACCAAGGACGCCGAGATGGAGATTGACAACGACCTGCGCACTGGTCTGATGCAGAAGATTTCGAAGGGCGTGAAGAGTCGCAAAAAGGGCCAGGCGCTGCGTGTCATCTACGACGCATCAATGCCGCGCGATGTGCTCAAGCGCGTGTTGGGCAAGCTCAACATCGACAAACTCGACACCATATTGGCTGCCGGACGCTATCAGAACCACCGCGACTTGATGTCGTTCCCCGACTGCGGACGCAAGGACCTTAAATATCCCAAGTGGACACCCGTGCTCAAGCAAGAGCTGATGGGCGAGGGCTCGCTGCTGGCCGCCGTGCGCCAGCGCGACCGCTACATTCATGTGCCTTACCACGACTTTGCCTCGTACATACGCTTGCTGCAAGAGGCTGCCGTGCACAAGGAGGTGAAGAGTATCGAAACCACGCTCTACCGTTTGGCACGCGAGTCGAAGGTGGTCAAAGCGCTCATCAACGCTGCCCAAAACGGAAAACAGGTGACGGTGGTGATTGAACTGCTGGCCCGCTTTGACGAGGCGTCGAACATCAACTGGTCGAAAAAGATGCAGGAGGTGGGCATCAACGTCATATTTGGTGTTGAAGGACTGAAGGTGCACTCCAAAATCACACACATCGGCATGCGCAAGGGCGCGGACATCTGCGTGGTGAGCACCGGCAACTTTCACGAGGGTAATGCCCGCTGCTACACCGACTATATGCTCATGACGGCCAACCGCAACATTGTGCGCGATGTGGCCCAGGTGTTCGACTTTATCAAGCAGCCCTATCTGCCCGCCAAATACAAGGAGTTGCTTGTGTCGCCCAACGAGATGCGCAACCGATTTGTCAAGCTTATCAACGACGAGATTAAGAATCACAATACGGGCAAGCCGGCCTATATACGCATCAAAATCAATCACATAACCGACCCCGTGATGGTGAAAAAACTTTACGAGGCATCGGCCAACGGGGTAAAGATTGACTTGGTGGTGCGCGGCAACTGCTCACTGGTTACGGGCATTGCGGGCAAGAGCGACAACATACGTATTGTGGGCATTATCGACCGCTACCTTGAGCATGCGCGCATCTTCCAGTTCTGTGCAGCAGGCGAGGACAAGATGTTTATTGGTTCGGCCGACTGGATGCCGCGCAACCTCAACAGCCGCATCGAGGTGGTGACACCGGTTTACGACCCTGCTATCAAGGACGACCTCAAGCGGGTGATTGACTATGCGCTGCGCGACAACCAGCAGGGACGTGTTGTCGACGGCACTGGCCGCAATCTGCCTTGGCACACCGGGGACGAAACCGCTCCGTTCCGCTCGCAAGAGGCGCTGTATGAGCATTACCGCGACATGGAGGCCGAAGAGGCTGCACAATAAGGTTGACGGGGTAACAGGTAAGTTTGCCAAGTTGTTTAAGTTTCCTGACATTTTTACTCTCACCTAAAGAGTATGGCATATTTACTTGTCAACCCGTTAACTTGTCAACCCGTCAACTTTTCAACTCATCAACTTAAAACCACCATACATTTTGGCACGACTCAATTACGCCGCAATCGACATTGGCTCCAACGCCGTGCGATTGCTCATCAAAAGCATTGACAGCAAGGCTGACGACAAAAGCAAATTCAAGAAAATCATGTTGCTGCGTGTGCCGCTGCGCCTGGGTTTCGACATCTTTGCCAACGGCGAGTTGTCGGACAAGAAGGCCGACAAACTGCGCCGGCTCATGAAGGCTTACCGCCAGCTGATGAAGATTTACGACGTGGACGACTACCGCGCCTGTGCCACCTCAGCCATGCGCGATGCCGTGAACGGGCCCGAGGTGATAGCGCACATACTGAAGGACACCGGACTCAACATCGAGATTATCGATGGCAAGGAGGAGGCACACATTGTATATAGCAACCACCTTGAGTGCATGGCCGACCGCACGGGCAATTACATTTACGTCGACGTGGGCGGTGGCTCTACCGAGGTGAACCACCTGTGCAACGGGCAGTTGCTCAGCTCTGCTTCATACAACATTGGCACGGTGCGACTGCTCACCGGCAATGTGCGCGACGACGAATGGCTGCGGCTCGAACATGACCTTGACATGATGATGCAGAACGGCATCGACCATATCAACATCATTGGGTCGGGCGGCAACATCAACAAGATTTACCGCATGACGGCTGTCAAGGACCGCGCACTGCAACGCATGCCCATCTACTCGGTACAGGCCATTTACAACGAACTCAAACCCTTGAGCGTGGAGGAGCGCATGGAGAAGTTTGCACTTAAAAACGACCGCGCAGACGTTATCATACCTGCAGCGGAGATATTTCTGCGCATTGCCCGCACCGTGCATGCCGAATATATACATGTGCCTGTTATCGGACTGGCCGACGGCATCATCGACGAGCTATACGCCCAACGCCTCACACGACAACCGCAAAAGGTGTAGGTTGAGGGGGTTAGGGGGTTAATGGGTTAGGGGGTTAAAAGATTACCATTGCTTGTTCAACTCACAAAGGTGACTTTTTAACCCCCTAACCCATTAACCCACTCCCCCCCCCTCCTAACCTTCACTAACTTTTTAACCCACTAACCCTCTCTTCCCCGTTTTCACCCGCCAATACACCTTTTTGTTACAAAAGCATTGCATTCCTTTCGGTTATCTCAAAAAATAAGTACCTTTGCGCTGAATAACACACTTTTCCGAAAGTGCTAACTTGAGGGCCGATATAAGGGCCGGCAAGTTGTACTATGAATATACAAGACAATACAACATATGGAAACAGTGAAAACAGCAAAATGGTTATGCAGCACAGCTGTTGCAATGGCCACACTTTTCTCGCCTATCACGTTTTACAGTTGCAAAGAGAACATCGACGAAAGTGCTTATGCCATCGCCGAGAAGAAGCAGATTGTAGAACTTCTCGAGAGCGACACTGCACAGTATTCGGACTTTATCAAAATTCTGTCCGACGTCAAGTTGGGCACCTCCGACAATGCCTCAAAGCTTATCAGCGTATTGTCGTCGCGCGGCAACTACACCGTGTTCGCACCTACCAACGAGGCGTTCAAAACCTTCTTGCATGACAAGCTCAAGCTCAACAGCATCAACGAACTGAGCGACGAGCAGAAGAAGATGATTGCCTACAACTGCGTCATCGACAACGGCGACAATGCCGCCTATGAGCTGGCCGATTTCCCGGCTAACGGTACGACATTTGGCTTTGCCACACTCGACGACCGTCGACTGACCAGCGAACAAAAGGCCAGCGGTGACTACTACATCAACGCTGATGCCAAAATCATCAAATCGAACGCGGAAGCCAGCAATGGTATGTTGCACACGGTTGACCACGTAATATTCCCCTCTACACAGAGCGTGGCCGACATCGTGGCCAGCACCCCCAACACCCGCATCATGGGCCAACTCATGGCCTTGACCGGTTGGAAGGACAAGCTCGACACAAAAATCAGTACTAACGCTGAAGATAAGTACTTGAAGGACTACGCCGGCCGCATTGGTACTAAAGAGTACTTTGAGGGCGAAGGTGGCAAATACCCCTTCATGTCAAAACGCCGCGTGCGCTACACGGCCTTTGTTGAGCCCGACCAGGTGCTGCACGACGAGTGGGGTATTCCATTGCCCGAATATGACGAGAACGCTAACAGCGACAACAAGATAAAGAACTGGGACGCCATACTGCAGGCGCTGGAAAGCAAGTGTGAGGCCGTGATGGGCGAAACCGCAAAGGGTGACTACACCAACGAGGACAATACGCTCAACCGTTTTGTGGCTTACCACATTCTTGAAGGCGGCATGCCGCTCAATGGCATCGTACAGCACTACAACGAATTTGGCTACGACCTTGGCTCTGACACCAAAAACCCGCAGACCAAGAAGCTTGCCGTCAACATTTGGGACTACTACACAACCATTGGCAAACACCGCGCACTGCTCAAGGTGACGCAAGTGGGCGGCGCGGATTACAACATGGCTGCTGGCGAAGATGCCACACATTACTTTATAAACCGTATCAGCCAGTACGACAACTCTTTTAATGGCACCTACGAGGAACTTGGCCATACGCCGAACTCGGTGGCAAACGGCTTGAATGTGCGCATCATGGAGCAGAACGAGGTGGCCGACGAGAATGGCGACACCAAGGTGTACCCCAACAACGCATTGAACGGCTACTTCTACACCATCAACCACATTCTTGTCAACAGCAAGGACACGTACACGGCACTGGGCTCGGAGCGCATTCGATTTGATGTAACTACCATGCTGCCCGAAATGCTGTCGAACGACTTGCGCATCAGCGATGGTTACCAATACTTCCCGAAGGGCTATTTCAGCAACATTCTGAATGAGGGACAGAGTACCAAGATATTCTATCTGAGTTCTAAATCGACCGGCGGCCCGGGCTGGAAGGACGCACAAGGCGACGAGTTCCTGGTGACTGGTGCGTACAACTTTGTAATGAAACTGCCCCCCGTGCCCAAGAGCGGCAGCTACGAGCTGCGCATGGGTGTGGTTAACAACAGCCATCGTTCAATGGTGCAGTGCTACCTTGACGAGGGTAACAACTATCCTGTCACACCAACCTCGCTGCCTATCGACCAGCGTGAAAATGCCGCTACCGACTGGCCCGGCAAAATATGGGTGAAGGACGAGGATAACAACTTTGACGAGGCCATGTGTCGCGAGTGCGACCGTAACCTGCGCAACATGGGCTACCTCAAAGGCCCGAACTACTGGTGCTTAAATGGCAGCAAGGGCAAGACCACCGTGCGCGAGCACTACACTGGCGGCGGCTATGGCCCGAACTTGCGCTACATTATCAAGCGTCAATACTTTGACAAGGACAAGACATATTACATACGTTTCAAATGCGCTGTGGACAACCCCAACTCGCAGTTCTTCCTCGACTACTTCGAGTTCTGCCCGAGCGAAGTCTACGACTCTCCTACTGGTGAGGACATTTGGTAATAAATAAAGAATAAAGCAAGAGGTTAGGAGACTGGAACACAAACATGATGTGCCCCGCTCTCCTACCCTCTTCTTTTACTAACATATCTGCTTACGACAAAGCATCGGATGGAATTAGGGGCAACCTGTTAACCCCTCACCCCGTCCCCCCCGTTAACCCGTCAACCAACAAGTAAATATTATATATCACTTTAACACTACACATCTATGAAACTAAGATTACTGACACTGCTCACGCTGGTGATGACCGTGCTGCACCTCAACGCAGCACCCGTCGAGCCACAAGTGAGCTCGGGCAATCAAGTGCATTGGTACGTGCTCAAATTCTTGAACCAGAACAATGTACTCGAAGCTAAAGGCGATGGTGCCGAAGTTAAAACTGCCGGTTTCAAAGGCAACAAGAACCAATTGTGGAAAATTGAAGGCAATGCCACTACAGGTTACACGCTGACCTGTAAGAACGGCATGAAGCTCTATACCACCACAACTGCAAAGGAAGGTAAGTTCAAGGCAGGTAACACACCTAACGAGAACACCCACTTTGTGTGGCAAGCCACAACCAACGCAAGCTATGCCGATGGTTGGGTACTTTCGCCTAAGGCCAACACGCTCGTATACATGAACCAATGGGGCGGTGCCGGCGCTGGCAAATCGCTTGGCCTGTGGAACGACATAGCAAGCGCAGACCAACCTTTTACCTTTGTAAAGGCTGAGGATTTGCTCGGCGAAGCTGAAAACATGCTTCCCCTCATACCCTACCCCGCCAACCTTACGCGCAACGAGGGCACATTCAACCTCAAGCAGCTCACTGCTATCACCACACCTGCTGGCGATGAAGCCGTGGCACGCTATGCACAGGAGTTTGCCACACAGCTCGAAAAGACAAGCGGCATCAAGGTGCCCGTTAACCCTACAACGGCTGCCACCAGTCTGGTTATGACCAAGGACGCCACTTTGGCACACGAGGCATACAAGCTCACTGTGAGCGAAGCTGGCATCAATATTGCGGCTGCCGATTCTACAGGTTTCTTCTACGCCATTCAGACGTTGAAGCAGCTCATGCCACACGCAATATACAACCGCAGTGGCGCCAGCACCGCCATTGACTGGACCGTGCCCTGTGTGGAAATAGCAGACCAACCGCAGCTCGGCCACCGTGGTTACATGCTCGACGTGGCACGCCACTTCTTCTCGAAGACTGAGGTCAAGCGTATTCTCGACATCATGGCCACTTACAAGATGAACCGCTTCCACTGGCACTTGACAGACGACCAGGGCTGGCGTATCGACATTCCCGAATATCCTAAACTCGCCCAAGTGGGTGCCGTGCGCAAAGGCTCATTTGTTAACGCCGGCGGCTCGTCAAAGTTCTTTGACGACACCGAATATGGCCGCGGCATGTACTATACGCTTGACGACCTGCGCGAGATCGTGGCCTACGCCAAGAACCTCAACATCGAGATTATTCCCGAAATTGACCTGCCGGGCCACATGGTAGCTGCCGTGGCAGCATACCCCGAATTTAGCTGTGACCCCACCAAGAAGTACGAAGTGCGCATTGATGGCGGCATATCAAAGGACGTGCTGAACATTGGCAAGGACGAGACAATCGACTTCTTGAAGTGTGTGCTCGGCCACATGGCCGAAGTATTCCCCTACAAGTATATTCATCTTGGTGGCGACGAATGCCCCACCGACCAATGGAGCCACAATGCCGACTGCCTGAAGCGTGTAAAGGACGAGGGCTTGGCCGGTGTGAACGAACTGCAATCGTGGCTGGTTGAAAAACTCGGCCTCTACCTCAAAGAGAAGTATAACAAGGACATCATCTGCTGGGACGAACTCTTGGCTCACTGGAAGTCTGACAACACCGTGAAGCCTGTTATCATGGCTTGGAACCACATCAACAAGAGCAAGGATGCTGCCGACAAGGGCTTTAAGAGCATTGTAGTGCCCTACCAGTCGCTTTACTTCGACATGATGCAGGTACCCTTGAGCGAAGTAGATGTTAACGAAAAGTATCAAGGCGGTTGGGGCGACAACTGGGTCAACAGCGTTGAAACTGTATATGGTGTTAACCCTGTGGCAAGCCTTAGCGGCAAGGAAGACTTCTGCCTTGGTGTACAGGGCAACATGTGGACTGAAACCTGCAACGACAGCGTAGAGGTTGAATACCAGCTGCTGCCGCGTATGCTTGCCCTCTCTGAAACGGGCTGGCTGCCTGCTGCCAAGAAGGACTTTGCTTCTTTCTACATGCGTCTGCAAAAGAACCGCGACATTCTCGATGCCAAGGGCCTTACTTACGCTACTCACTATTTTGACGAGCCCGACTTGACCGAACAAGAGGCTGCCGTAGCAGAAGCTGCAAGCTTGCTCGAGAACGCCAAGCCCGGCAAGGTGGGCTATCCCTCACAAACGGAATACGACAAGTTGAGCTCTGCTTACGCTCCCTTCATTGCCGACAACGGTGCAACTGGCAATGTAGCTGCTCTCAAGGCTGCCATCGCAGCTTACAAAACGGCTGCTGTGACCATGCCTGTTGAGGGTAAAACATACAAACTCGTTTCAGCCTCTACTTACTACAAGGCTAAATACGTTGGTTCAACAGCCTATGTTGATGGTTCGCAAATCCGTTTCCACTACACACCGCAGGTTGAACCCGAAGAACTTTGGCAGTTCACGGCCAAGGACGGTGGTTATGTCATGACAAACGCGCTCACTGGCAAGCAGGTTGTGATGCCCGCCAACAACAACGCTAATATCACACTGGCCGACGCTGGCACCACACTCACCATTGCTCAAGCTACGGTAGCCTCAGGCAAGTACAGCTATGTGGCCGGTGCGCTGAATATTGGTACCAACGGCAAGTACCTCTCAGCCGACTGCACAGGTCTTGTCAAGGCTGGCACTAACGCAGCACTCTGCTACCAGGGCACCTGGTACCTTGAAGAGGTGACTGACTTTACAGCACAACTCAACGGTTTGGTCAAGAAGGCTAACCGCGTTGTGGCCGAGAGCAATCCCGGCGCAATGGGCGAACCTACCGAAGAAGCCATTGCCCTGCTTTCAAACGACCTTATCGCACCTGCCACAGCAGCTGTAGCTGCCGGAAGTGTGAGCGAAGCTGCTTACAAGCAATATCAGGAGGTTTACGCACGATACTTAGCTATGCCACGCGTATCGCCCATCAGTGGAATTGACGAATCATATTACTACTACATTCGCAATGCTTTCTTCGACACCTATTATGCCGAAGCACAGGCCGATGGCACCATTGCACCGCGCACTAAGGGCGAGGGCGATAGTTTTTTGTGGCAGTTTGTTAAGAAAGGCGACAAGGTGAGCATAATCAGCAAGTTGACAGGCAAACCTGCCTACATCGACACTGAAGCCGATGGTACGAACTTGAAGACTGGTTCGCCCTACGAATGGGGCTTGAACGAATACACTTGCGACGAAGGCAAAACAGGTATTCAGATTATCACTGCCAATGGCGAATTCAGCTGGTATACCAATCCTGGCGCCTGGAAGAACAATGTCATATTGAAGCCCAAAACTTACGGTGCTTCAATCTGGACATTTGAAGTTTCAAACGTTGCCACAGGTGTACACGCTACTACTGCCCCCGCAATCGTGCCAACAAGCTACTACGACTTGCAAGGCCGCCGCGTGAGCCAGCCCACACATGGTGTATACGTTACCAACACGGGCCGCAAGGTGATTAAGTAATCACTACGATACACATATTTGTTATATGCCGATCAAGGGGCATACATCAACATAATGATTGATGTATGCCCCTTGTTGGCTGCGGCCGCTAAAGTCTGTTGTAAATGGCAGACTGCGGCACGTGTACTAAACAACGGGGGACGTACATCCCTGACTTCGTCAATACGCCACCCAATCAAATGGCGCTGAAAAGTGATGAAATCAAGAAAAAACGCAAGCTCTAATGGGGGCGACACGTCTCGCGTCGGTTTTTTCAGAAGCCACATCTCATGTCGGGAAAAAGATGCAGCTTTCATTTTGTAGAAGCGCAGCATTCTGTTAAGCATCTCAAATTTCTGATTTAGCAAGGGCGGGCTGAAGGCCCAATGGAGCACTTAGCCCAGGGCAAGCGAAGCGGCACCCTGGGTATCGCGTG
>OIZF01000328.1_pt1 | contig 33192 bp, 28 predicted proteins | sample 1588471 | NCBI WGS metagenome assembly OIZF01 (sample SAMN03283279) | human gut metagenome | biome: human-associated habitat; material: feces | host: Homo sapiens | place: Peru | collected 2012
TTTTTATTTAGCGTTTTTTCTTACCTTTTTTCATTTTCTTTTGAGCACGTTTCATGGCTTGTTTCATAGCAAACTCAGTTGCTTTACCTTTTAAGCCACCACCAAACATAGAACTCATATCGGGCATCCCATTTGCTGAACCATTACCCATCATCCCTTGTAAATCACCCAAAGATGACATATCGGGCATTCCAGAACCCGCAGGCATATTCGGCATTTGTCCACCGGCTCCACCCATCATTTTTTGCATCATAGCATTCATATCACCATTCATGATTCCTTGCATCATTTCTTTGGACTGATTAAATTGCTTAATGAATTTATTTACTTCAATAAATGAATTTCCAGAACCTGCGGCAATCCGACGACGACGGGCTGGTGACAGTTCAGCCTCTAAATGACGTTCTGCCGGTGTCATTGACAAGACCATTGCTCGTTTTCTAGCAACATCCTTAGGATCAACTTTAACCTTATCTAAACCAGGCATTTGTGACATTCCTGGAATCATTTTCATAATATCTTCCATTGGTCCCATATTTGTCACTTGATCAAGTTGTTCAACAAAGTCCTCATAATCAAAACGATTTTCAGCCATTTTTTCGGCTAGTTTCGCTGATTGCTCTTCATCATAATTTGCTTGAGCCTTCTCAATCAAGGTGAGCATATCACCCATTCCAAGAATTCGTGAACTCATTCGATCAGGATAGAAAACTTCAAGGTCTGTTAATTTTTCACCAGTCCCTGTAAATTTAATTGGTTTTCCTGTAATTTCACGGATTGATAATGCCGCACCACCACGTGTATCACCATCAAGTTTAGTGATAATCACACCTGTAATGTCCAATTTTTCATCAAAAGTCTTAGCAACTTGTGCTGCAACTTGACCAGTCATTGCATCAACAACAAGCAAAATTTCAGTTGGTTCAGCAAGTGCTTTAATCTCTTGCAATTCGTTCATTAAAGTGTCGTCAATTTCAAGACGACCTGCAGTATCAATCAAAACATAGTCTTTACGTTCTTCTTGAGCTTTTAAAAGACCATTACGAACAATATTAACTGGTTTTTCAGCAGTTCCTTCATCATAGACAGGAATTTCAAGCTGTTCACCTAAGGTTTTTAATTGGTCAATCGCTGCTGGACGATAAACGTCGGCTGCGATCATCAAAGGGCGAGCATTTTGCTCTTCTTTGAGTTTTTTGGCAAGTTTACCAGCAAAAGTTGTTTTACCTGCCCCTTGCAACCCAACCATCATGATAATTGTTGGAATTTTAGGAGATTTAAGTAATTCAGCTTCGCCACCACCCAAAATAGCTGTTAATTCTTCATCAACAATTTTAATTACTTGTTGAGCTGGGTTTAATGCTTCTGATACTTCAACACCGACAGCTCGTTCACGGATTGCCTTAATAAACTTCTTGACAACTGGGAGAGCAACGTCGGCTTCAAGGAGAGCAACTCGGATTTCTTTTGTAATTTCTGTGACGTCTGTCTCAGTAATTTTTTTCTTTCCACGTAGATTTTTAAAAACGTTTTGTAAGCGTTCAGTTAAGTTTTCAAATGCCATATTTTATAATCCAATTCTATTTTTTACAATTACTTCATTATAACATTTCTTTAGCTAAAATTGAATACATCAAAAGTTCTAGTCGATATCTTTTTTCACTCTTTTTTTCTTTTTAAATAATATAAATATGAAAATAAAACAAGCTCCTAAAATTGTTATTAGACCAATGAAAAAATTGTCACTTATAAGACCATGTTTTTTTAAAAGAACATTTTCCTTTAAAATATGATTGTCGCTATCAAGTAATTTATAATTAAATTCAGACCTTTTGAAAAAACCTTTACCTTTATCAATACTATTCGTTTTATTATTTTGACTACGATCACCATTTTCATTATCAGGAACTTTAGTCGCAACTGTTTTAAAATCTTTCATAGTCTCTGCTTCTTTGTTAAAAGATAAGTCAAGAGCAGTTATTTGTCCTAAATTTTGACTTTCATCATTTTTTTGAGGAGTTTTGATCAGTTTTTCTTCGCTTACTGTATTTGAATTTTCATTTTTTTCATTCGTCACTTTTGATTTGCTTGGTAAGGTGTAAATTACTGATAGTTTTTGGCTAGTCAAAGAATTCACATGAGTTTTGTTACTTATGGAACTTAATTGACCTAAAATTGACTCTATATTATTATTTGATTTTACTTCATCAGAAGAATTTGACTGATTATCTTCATTTTGTGGGTGAGAAGTTGAGTTTATAATTGATAATGATGAACTTCTCTTATTTGTTGAGCTTTTAGAGCTTTCTAAAATTGCTTGTGATTGTATTGAAGACACGTTGTTTTCATTTGAATTTGAAGATGGCAAACTATGAGAAACCTCTGAACCATTGTCTCTTTGTGCCTCATTAGATATATATAAACATCCTGTTTCTGATGATTCTGAGTTATTATTTGAATAACTAGTTAGGATAGAGGCAGCGGAATTTTCTGATGATGAATTATTAAAAGTTATTGGATTGTTGATTCCTTCTGTTGTATTAAGTAGATTCGATTGACTCTCTTTTGGTTGTGAGCTAGAAGTTGTGCTGACAGGTGAACTTATGCTACTTTTTGGGTTAGTAGACATCTCATGGTTTGTTGAGTTTTCTTGAACTGAATTTGAAGAAGAAACTTTCTTAGGGTTTTCTGATATATTATTTACTTCACTTGGTCTGGACGAAATAGTTTGATTCGTTTCCAAATTAGGGATACTACTAAGGTTTGAAGAATCTGAACCTAAACTATCATTTGAACCACTATTTAAAATATCTGAGGAGTGAGTTGATGAATTATTATCTACTTTTGTTGCTTCGGAAGAATTAGACTGATTAGTTGCTAATTCTGAGTTGGAAGTTAAACTCATACTTGATGATGGTGAATTTATACTGCTCATTGAATTGCTTGAAGCTTCAGAACTTGTTTGATTTGAAGTCGAAACGGCTCCTGAAGTAGATATTTCCGTGCTATCCTTTGTAAGATTATCAGAACTAGATTGATTGATTTCTAAATTATCAGCTGTGCTTGTACTGGATAAAACTGAACTTGAACTATTGTTTACGGAAGCTAAGGAATTATTAGCTACTTCTGCTACATTAGAAAAATCTGACGAATTAGTTGCTGATTCTGAATCAGAAGTCGAACTTATGTTTGAGGGGGATAAACTGATACTACTATTTGAATTGGTTGAAGCTTCAGAACTTGTTTGATCTGATACTGAATTACTTTCTGTCGGATTTGATGATGGTAAAATATTGGTTATTTCTGAACTATTATTCGTTTCGTTGATATTGGAAGAATTAGAATGCTCACTTTCTTCGTTAGAGGACATACTCGAACCTAATGAGGATTGGTTTGAATCCTTTTCACTATTTGAATTGGAATTGATTTGGTTTGGTTTGAAGAAGACAAACTATTTGAGTTTTCTGAATCATAACTGATTTCTGCTGTACTGGAAGCTCCTGACTGACTATTCTCTGTTTGTGAGCTAGAAATACTACTGTCTAAAGAAGAGATTGAATTTAAAGTATTATCTGTAACACTTCTCGCTTCAGATATTGGATAGAGTGAAGCCGAATTTGCCTCTTGTGTTGATTCTGAACTGGCAACATCAGCTTGCTCTACTGAATTGGAAGAAGAGACAGGGGCTGTATCTGCATTTTCTATACTCACAGAAGCCGACTGTGAACTGTCAGAATTTATCCAACTTTTATCAAAAAGACCACTAGAATTGACAGAAATTGTCCGAATTCCATCTGTCGGTAAATCTGATAACTGACCAAATAAAGGACTCGTTTTATTGAATACGTCATCAGCCAAAGTCACTCCAATTCCCAAAGTCAAGCTTTGAACGGGACTCCCAGAAAAGGCCGCTGAATCTACTATTGTCAATGATTCATCAGCAAATTCTATTGTAGTGATTTGGTTACTTTGAAAGGCTTTGGCCATAATTTCTGTGATATTTGGACCCAATGAAAGTTCTGTTAAATTATTATTTGCAAAAGCTCTTGTCGCAATCTTTAGGACAGAATTTGGAAATTCTATACTACTTATGGCGTTTCCAGCAAAAGCATCTGTTTTTATATTTTGGACTTTTGCTCCTAAAACTACTTCTGTCAGTGATTTCTTATAATAGTCAGGAAAAGCTGTTGTTGTTTGAAAGGCACTAGTATTAATATCTACAACATTATTTCCGATAATAACCGAACGAATTCCACTATTTGAAAATGCATAAGTTCCAATTGATGTTATTGCATAGGTTTGACCGTTATTTACAATGATATCTGGAATTACAATATCAGCTCCCGCTAAGCCAGCATAGGAGGCAACTTCAGCTGTCAGTGAAACTTTATCAAGGTTGTAAGTAATTTTTTGCTCATCAGTATATGTAATTTTACTTGTCGTGGCCTCCACCGGCAATTCTGTCAGCAACTGATGATTCAAGAATGTGGGATTAAGAATGGCTGTCATTAATCCCACTCCAACAGTCATCGTTATTTTCTTTATTGATTTTTGAGACATAAAAAACCTCCTAACTTTCTATACGAAAAAATGGAGGTTTTGTAACTTTTATTTTTTATTATGATTTTTTTTAGTGTAACGTTTATTTAAATCTTGAGGTTGACGTGCTTCCATAACTACTGGAAGAATCACTGGTTTACGTTTTGTTTGCTCGTATAAAAATTTTCCAAGAGCATCACGGATAGAACCTTTGATTTCTGCCCAATCAAATTCTTTTCCAGAAAGATATTTATCAACAGTTTCGTTGACCAACTCACCAGCTTCACGCATCAAATCACGTGAAGTTTTAACATAAACAAAACCACGAGTGTGAACACGAGATTTGCTGACGATTTTACGTTCAGTCTTAGAAATTGTGATAACGGCAATGAAAATACCATCTTCTGATAACACTTTACGGTCACGTAAAACAACTGAACCGATATCTCCAACTCCTGAACCGTCAATCATAACATTTTCAGCTTGAATAACACCAGAAGGAATCATGTCTCCATTTTCTAAACTGACTGTTTCACCACGCTTAGCGATAAAGATATGTTCTGGTAAAATGTCCATTTCCATTGCTAAATCAGCATGGGCACTAAGTTCACGATACTCACCTTGGATTGGAATCAAATTTTTTGGACGGAAGATATCAAGTAAGAATTGCAAATCACGAGCATTCGCGTGACCAGATATTTTCAAATCTGAAGCCAACATTTTCATGACTCCGCCAGCTTTATAGATTTCATTTTCAATACGAGCAATTGTTGTTTCATAAGAGACAGATGGACTTGTAACAGCAAGTACTAAATCTCCATCTTTAATTTTAACGTATTTATGACGACGATGAGCCATGTCTCCAAGAGATTTAAGTGGTTCACCCATTCGTCCTGTTTCTAAAATAACTAATTCATTGTCAGCATATTTTTTGATTTCTGTTGGTTTAATAATTGATTTTTTATCAACAATTTGTAATTTGTTAAGACGAGTTGCTGTTTCGATGATTTGGTCCATATCTTCGCCTGTAAAAGCAACACGACGACCAAGTTTAATGGCAGCATCAATCGTTTGTTGAATTCGACCTAAATTACCTGCGTTACAAGCAATAATGACCCGTCCTTCATTGTCATCAATATAGTCATAAATTTTTTCATAAATTTCATGCTCGCTAGCAGATTGCATTGTTGACAAAGCATTTGGTGATGACGAAAGTAAAGCAAGGACTCCACTATTCCCAATTTCAGCCAATCGGCGCATATTGGTACGATAGCCTTTTGCAACAGCTGGATCAAAACGGAAATCACCTGTATAAACAATGTTTCCGTCATTTGTAGAAATCACAATTCCTAAGCTTTCTGGAATTGTATGTGTTGTTGAGAAGAATGAAATGACGGCTTTACCAAAATCAATTTCTGTATCTTCAGTTACAACATGAAAATCGTTGAATTTGCGACTGTCAGCATAATTTTTGACATTAATTTTTGCAAGTTCGATTGTTAATTCTGAACCAAAAACAGGAACTTTTAATTCAGAAACGATATAAGGCAAAGCCCCAATTGAATCAGCATGTCCGTGAGTCAAGAAAATTCCTGCGACACGATCCGCATTTTCTAAAAGATATGTAATATCAGGAATAACAAAGTCAACACCAAGTTGATCCATTTCAGCATATTTAAGTCCTGCATCAAGCACAAAAATTTGCTCTTCAACCTCAACTAAATACATGTTCTTACCAAATTCACGCACACCACCTAATGGAGTGATTTTAATATTAGACATAAAAACCTTTCTTGTCAGTGTAATTTATAATTTTTTCGATATAAAAAGAATCTGTAAGTTATTGACAAATTCTGTCAGTAAATTTACAGTCCTGTTTTTAGCAATTTCCTTGCCATATTCACTCTCGAAATCGGTCGAGTGGGACAAGCGATATTGAAAAGATAATTCTACTTAGAATTAAAATAAAAGAGATTGGCATTCCAATCTCTACCGAGAATACACTAATATAAGTTTAACCCAAAGCAAGTAAAAAAGCAAGTCAGTTTCATTTTTTATGGGTCTTACTTTTTTTCTAATCAAAATAGCGATATAATGGAAGGTAAGTTTTAAATGACAAGGAGGAAATTTTATGCAGATTACTTTCTTAACACAACTTGATTGGTTAATTCGATTAATATTAGCTGGGGTATGTGGATATGCCATTGGTTATGAAAGAAATAGCCGTTCCAAAAATGCTGGTACACGTACTCATTTAATTGTTGCTTTGAGTGCTGCTTTAATGATTATTGTCTCAAAATATGGTTTTATGGACATCATCAGTACCCATGGAGTCAATCTTGATCCTTCCAGAATTGCGGCTCAAATTGTAAGTGGTATTGGCTTTTTAGGAGCTGGAATGATTTTTGTTCACAATCAATCCGTTAATGGATTGACTACTGCGGCTGGAATTTGGGCAACGTCTGGTATTGGGATGGCTATCGGTTCTGGATTATATTTTATAGGTATTGTAGCTACTTTACTTATTTTACTTTTTCAAATTATTTTACACCAAAATTATCGATGGATAAAATCAGCGACAAGCGATCATCTTATTCTTCAATTAGAAGATTTTGAAGGGCTTCAACTGTTGCAACAACAGCTGAAAGAGGAAAATGTCAAAATTCTTAGTATAAAAGTTGAAAAAAAATCAAATAATTCTTTAAAAACAGAGCTATATTTGAACTTACCAAAAGCTTATGAAGTCGCTTCGTTAATGAGTCTTTTGGAATCGAATGATAAGATTAAATCAATTGAATATTGACCAACTTTTATAAAGAAAAATACCCTTTTAGGGTATTTTTTAATTTTCTATTTTTTCAAGAATTGTTTTACTTTCCTCAGCAGTACAAGCTACAAGTGGTAAACGTAAGCCACCAACTTCATATCCTTTTGCATTCAAAACCGTTTTGATTGGAGCCGGACTTGTGACACTAAAAAGTGCATTTATTTTGGGTAATATTTTTCTTTGGATAGCCGCTGCTTTTTGAATAGAGCCCTGGTCTATTTCTGCAAACATTTCAAAAAATTCTTGACCTAGGATATGACTGGCAACCGAGATTACACCCTGACCTCCCAAAGCTTTAGTGTGAAAAGCTAGCCCATCTTCTCCAGTATAAACTAAAAAGTCTTTGGGTAGCTTTTCAATGAGATAAGCCAGATTATCAGTATTTGTACATTCTTTGATGGCAATTACATTTTCCAGTTCTGCTAAACGTAAGATGGTCTCTACCTGAATTTCAGTGACCACCCTTCCTGGAATATTATACAAAATAATTGGCAAATCACTCGCAGTAGCAATGGCTTTAAAATGTTGATAAATTCCTTCTTGAGAAGGTTTGTTGTAATAAGGAGTCACTGCAAGTCCCGCATCGATATAACCAAGTTCAGCAACTTCTTTGACAAATTCAACCGAATCACGTGTGTCATTAGTCCCAACACCTGCAATCAATGGAATACGTCCAGCCACTATTTTATTAACCGCAGCAAAAATTGCCAATTCTTCATCATGAGTAAGAGTAGGCGATTCAGCCGTTGTTCCAGCTAAGATAAGGCCTTCCGTATGATTAGCAAGTAAATCCTCAATGAGCTTAGGAAATGCTCCAAAATTAATTTGGCCATTTTCTTTAAAAGGGGTCACTAGGGCCGTGATGATACGTGCATTTTGTAATTTTTCAATTGTTTCTTTTGCTGACATAATTTCTCCTTATGTGTGAGCTTACTGACAAGCTCTTGTCAAGAGGTCAAAAAGAACCTCTTTTTATGCAAAAGAGGTTCTCAAAAGTTCGTCAAAAATGATTTTGATTAGCTCCCCTTTCTGTCAGTACTGACAGAAAGACAGTCTGTAGGATTTAACCACACAGCCCAAGAAAAATTCTGTGACAATTTTTCTTTCGGCAAAGAACGCCGCCATCAGCTTCAATGCGTTCACCGCTCCACTAACTTCTTCGTCTTCGCAACCTCTAATTTTGTTTGACCCATTATAGCATATTTTAGTAAATGAGGTCAAAAATTTTATTTTTATACAGTCTAATTTATTATTATTCTTTCGCAATTAATTGGATGAAATCTTCGATAACACGCCGATTTGGCTCATGAATATTTTTAGGAATTTCTTTAAATTTAAACCATTTCAGCTCTTCAACTTCACTCATTTGTGAACTTAAACTTCCTGTGAAATCTCGACAAATATAATAAACGCCTGGCATATAAACTTGGTCCATATTGGGATAAGTCATAAAACGGTCTTGTCCTGAATAAATTCCTAAAAGCTCAAGTTTACCTGCTTTTAGTCCCGTTTCTTCAAATAATTCTCGGCGAGCAGTCTCCTCAAGTTCTTCACCAACTTCTATACCACCCGCATGTAAAGCCCAAGTTCCGTTATCTTTACGTTTTTGTAAGAGAATTTTTTCATCAGAATAGACAATAACGCCAGCTCCCAGATAAATCAAAAGCTCATGACCAATTTTTTCACGAATTTTACTGATATAACTCATTTAACAGACCTTATTTCAGTTCAAATTTTAACTCATGAGTTGGTCTAACTAAGCCACGTTCATGTAGCGTTTCAGCAATTTGAACAGAATTCCAAGCTGCTCCTTTGAGTAAATTGTCAGAAACTACCCAAAGATGAATCCCATTTGCTGCATCCAAATCACGGCGAATACGACCCACAAAAGTTTCACGACGACCAACTGAATTAATGGCTTGTGGATAAATTTGATGAGCAACATCATCTTCTAAAACAGCTCCTGGGAATTCAGAAATCAAACGTTTAACCTCAGCAATATCTGCTACTTTTTTCGTTTCAACATAAACTGACTCAGAATGACCGTAAAGAACTGGAATTCTGACACAAGTTGCCGAAACCGCAATTGAATCATCTTCCATGATTTTCTTGGTTTCATTTGTCATTTTCATTTCTTCATAAGTATAATCGTTGTCAGTAAATACATCAATTTGTGCAAGCGCATTGTAAGCAATTGGATAATGTTTTTTATCTCCAGCAGACGGTAATATTTCTGCTGACAATTCTGTCAGCGCTTTTCCATCAAGTGCTTCTTGGAGTTCACGATTTGTTTCATTAATTGCTGATTGACCCGCACCAGAGACCGCTTGATAAGTGCTGACAATTACTCGCTCAAGCCCATAAGCTTGCCGAATCGGCTCTAAAGCAACCATCATTTGAATCGTTGAGCAATTAGGACAGGCAATTATTCCATTGTGTTTTTCCAAAGCATGTGCATTAACTTCTGGAACAACCAAGGGGACATTAGGGTTTTGACGGAAAAATGAGGTGTTATCTACGACAACAGCTCCAGCTTTTACAGCATAAGGGGCATATTTTTCTGATACTGAGCCTCCGGCTGAAAAAAGAGCAATATCAATACCTTCAAAACTATCCTCAGTCAATTCTTCTACAACAAGCTCTTGCCCCTTAAATTCAACAATTTTTCCTGCCGAACGTTTACTTGCAAGCGCACGTACGGTTTCTATAGGAAGTGTAGATTCTTCTAATTGTTCAAGCATACGTGTACCCACGGCACCAGTAACACCAACGACGGCGATATTATATTGTGTCATAATTGTCTGTCCTTTTCAGTAAATTATAATTATTATAGCGCTTTTAAGTTATAAGGGCAAGAAAAAATCTGCCTTTCGACAGAAATTTTTGTTTTTATTTAAACATAAGTTTAAAGACTGTAGCTGCAATTACTGCACCAACGATTGTGGCAACAACTGGAACCCAAGCGTACCACCATTTAGCGTCTTTATTTTCACCAACAACTGATTGTGGCAAGAAGCTATAAACGATACGAGGACCAAGGTCACGTGCTGGATTCAATGCTGCACCAGTTGGTCCACCAAATGCTGTAACCAAACCAACAAACATCAAACCAATAGCAAGCGCACCAATCATTTTAGATGATGAAGCGCCTGAAACAGAAGCCCAAATTTGGCTTACTGTTGCATTCGCTGTAACATCAGCTCCTTGTTGTTGAGCGTAGCTTGTCATCCATTTGATTGATTCTGCACCAAAGAAGTTCGTTGTAAAACTGAGAATTCCGAAAACAAATACAAACATTCCGATTACTTCATTGATAAATCCGTTGAAAATTGCTTTTCCACGATTTGAACCATTATCCAAAGCGTTAGTTGTTGAAAAAGCGCCTAAAGAAATTGCTCCGTCATTAGTTTTAGCGAAGTATTCTTTATAAATCGCTACAACAAGTAATTGACCAATAATTGCACCAATAAGTTGTGCCAAAATATATTGTGCAACATGTGCCCAAGGGAAATAGCCAGCTGAAGCGAGTCCAATTGTAATTGCTGGGTTAATATGTGCACCTGAAACATTTGCAAAAGCAAGTACAGGAACTAAAATCGCAATTCCGTATCCCCATGCAATTGCAAGACCACCCATGCCCTCATTTTTAGAGCCTTTGAGGGTTACCCCAGCAATTGTACCATTACCAAGCAAGACGAGAAGCATAGTTCCCAATCCCTCAGCAATATATTTTGTCATCCATGAAACATCCATGATAATTTCCTTTCTATTTTAAAAAATATATAAAGATGTTGACACTTCAATTTTATCATATTTTTCTTAACTCTTGCTAATAATAACATTGAAAATATGATTAACTCCTACAATAGATTGTTTATATATTTTTTCAGCATTGTATTCATCTGATTATAACAAGATTTTTTTATTAATTATTTTAATCGTTACGTAAAAAAAGCCCCCTTTCGAGGGCTTTTAAAGGCACTAAAAGTGTGTCAAAAAGGTTCACACAATTTGACAAATACTCACGCTTCCTGCGCGGAAAACCCAATTTCCCAGTATTCCTTAGCTTCGAAATTCTACAAAGTAGAATTATTCGACTCATCGCATAGTTAAATTTTAACATATTATGCTAAATGAAGCAAGAAGCCAATCAAAATTCCTACCGTTCCCACAAAACTAAGGATACAAATAGTAAATCCTATCGTAAAATAATTCTGACCATATCCATTATAATGAACCCTTTTAGTTCTTTTCCCACGATAAATGATTAAAGATATTACTGACAGAACCGTCAGTAAATATTGGATTGGCTGATTTTGTCCATACATTAAGTTCAAAATTGAAGCTACTCCCACAACAATTGCAAGTAAAATCCCCATCTTATTTCCTTTCTATTTTTTAATTAAAATTTACTGACAGACTTGTTTGTAATCAAAAGAGCTCTGACAAAAAATCAGAACTCCTTTTTCAATATTAGTCAAGCTCTTTGTATGCTTTAACTACATTTTCAGCAGTAAATCCGTAAGCTGGAAGAACGATATTTGCTGGTGCCGAAGCGCCCCAAGTATCTACTGTAACTGTTGCACCATCAAGTCCAACATATTTACCCCATCCGTAACTTGTACCAGCTTCAATCGCTAAACGACGTCTTACAGCTTTTGGTAAAATTTCTTCGCGATAAGCTGCGTCTTGTTCGTCAAAAATATTCATTGAAGGCATTGAAACGACACGAATGCCAGAACCTAAAGTCTTCTTAGCTTCAAGAGCTAATGCTACTTCTGAACCAGTCGCAATGATGATTCCTTCAAGTTTTCCTTCTTCTTTTGAAAGAATATAAGCTCCACGATTCAGACCTTCTTCAGCCAATTCATAAGTATCAGGTAAAACTGGAAGATTTTGACGAGTCAAAATAAGTGCGGTTGGGCGGCTTTTACTTGATGCAGCACGACGCCATGCAGCCACTACTTCATTTCCATCAGCTGGACGAATTACATCCAAATTAGGAATTGAGCGAACAGAAGCTAATTGTTCAACAGGTTCGTGAGTTGGACCATCTTCCCCAACAGCAATGGAATCATGTGTCCAAACATAAGTGACTGGCAAGCTTTGTAGAGCAGCCATCCGAACAGAAGGAAGCATGTAGTTTGAGAAGACGAAGAATGTTCCGCCATAGACACGAGTTCCACCATGCAAAGCAATCCCATTCATAATGGCTCCCATTGCAAATTCACGTACACCAAACCAAATATTACGTCCAGCATAGTTATCTGGCATGAAGTCTTCTTCAACTTTAACCATTGTATTATTTGAAGCCGAAAGGTCAGCAGACCCACCCCAAAGATTTGGCATTTGAGCTGATAATTCTTGGATAGCTTCTTGTGAAGTTACACGGCTGGCCTTGCTTGTTTCCATTTCATGCTTGGTCAAAGTAAGATCTGGCGTTTCATTTTCAAAAGCTTTTGCGTATTGCTCAGCAAGCTCAGGGTATTTTTCAGAATAATCATCAAAAGTACTGCGCCATACTTGCTCCATTGCTTCACCACGCGCAACTACTGTTTCTAAAAAGCGTTTTGAAACTTCTTCAGGAACTGTAAATTCAGGGTAATCCCAACCATATGCTTTCTTGGCAAATGCAACACCTTCAGCTCCAAGAGGAGCTCCATGAACTGCTGAAGTTCCTTGTTTTTCAGCACCAAAACCAATGACTGTTTTAACTTCAATGATTGTTGGTTTAGATTTTTCAGCTTTAGCCACTTCAACAGCTGCTGCGATTTCTTCTAAATCATTTCCATCTTTTACCAATAAATGTTGCCAGCCATATGATTCAAAACGTTTTTGAATATCATCAATAAATGACATAGATAAGTCACCATCTAGAGAAATATTATTTGAATCATAGAAAAGAATCAATTTACCAAGTTTCAATTTACCTGCAAGTGAAGCTGCTTCTTGTGAAACACCTTCCATCAAATCACCATCACCATTTAAGGCGTAAGTGTAATGGTCAACAATATCAAAACCAGGTTTATTGTATTGTGCTGCTAAATGTGCTTCAGCCATTGCCATTCCGACAGCATTGGCAATTCCTTGTCCTAAAGGACCTGTTGTTGCTTCAACACCATCTGTATGATTAACTTCTGGATGTCCCGGTGTTTTTGATTGCCATTGACGGAAACCTTTTAAATCATCAGTCGTTACATTATAACCTGCCAAATGTAATAAACTATATAACATTGCAGAACCATGACCAGCAGACAAGACAAAACGGTCACGATTTGACCATTTACGACTTGTCTTAGGGTTCACATTAAGAAATTTGCTCCAAAGTACATAAGCCATTGGTGCAGAGCCCATTGGAAGTCCAGGATGTCCTGAATTTGCTTTTTGAATCGCATCTAATGATAGAGTACGAATCGTATTTACAGCCAATTGATCAGTAGTATCAAACATAAGATTTCTCCATATTTTTTATTTATACTCACATTATAACACAAGTTAGAAACGGTTTTCATTCTCTGAAATTAAAATCTTTTTCTTTTTTTATGTTTTTATATGAAAATCTTTTTAATTTTGGTGGGAAAGGTTGCGGTTGACCTGTTTTATAAATCTTCAAAAAATTTATTTTTTCAATTATAATTCTTTGCTTTTTGAATTAATTTTATCTCTTCTATTCAAAATTAAACTCGTCATTAATACAATCAAAAGAAAAATTAATATAAAGGAAATTAATGCTATTGATCCAGCTTTGCCAATTACCCCAAGCAATCCTCCTGAAACAATATAATCTGAATCTGCAAAGGTCGATGCAGAATTCGCTCCAAACGAACCTAAGGCAGGCAGAATTAAAAGTGGACCCCAAGCTAACAGTATTCCATTCGCCGTTGAGCCGATAATCGCCCCACGCAAACCTCCAAAAGCATTGCCATAAACTCCTGCTGCTCCTCCACAAAAGAAGATACCAACAACACCAGGAATAATCACAGTTGTTCCTAAGCCAAGCATTATTAGCATAGAAATAACTCCAACAATAAATGAGACAAAAAATCCAATTAAAACAGCATTGGGCGCATAAGGAAATACTATTGGAACATCTAATGCTGGTTTGGAGTTAGGAACAAGCTTTTTAGCAATCCCTTGAAATGCTGGAATAATTTCTGACAAAATCATACGAACACCTTGAAGAACAACCACAAATCCTGCTGCAAAAGTCCCTGCTTGAATGACCGCATAGACAATATAATTAGTTCCAGCAGACAAAGCTGGACTTTCAACAAAATGAGGACCTGCAATTAAAGCTAAAATAATATAGACAACCATCATTACTAGAGAAATAGAAACAGTAGAATCTCTCAAAAATCCAAGGTTTTTAGGGATATTTAATTTTTCAGTTGATTTTTCTGGGTCCTTATTTCCAAATTTTTCTCCAAGCCAACCGGATAGAGCATAGCCTATATTGCCAGTATGGCCATTGCAACTCCATCATTACTAGTGATCTTCCGCATATAGCGTTGAGTTAGAGCGGGTGTGATTGTCAGCAATGTTCCTTCAAATATTCCTCCTAACAAGATTGTCAACCAACCATTTCCTAGTCCAGCAGAAATAAGTACAACAGCTGACATTGTTGATACATAGAGCATTGCTTGCCCAGTCAAGAAAATATATTTAAATCTTGTAACACGTGCAAGTATTACATTGACAATAAATCCCACAATCATAATTAAGGCTGCGGGTGTTCCATACTTCACTAATGCTAAAGCAACCACCGCTTCATTGGAGGGCACAACTCCCTTAGCATTAAAGACATGTTGAAACATCGTTGCAAAGGGATTCAATGAGGTAACTAATATCCCCGCACCCCCGGTCAAAACCAAAAAACCTGCAAATGTTTTAATTGAACCTTGGATAACTGTACTTGCTGTTTTTTTCTGCAAAATCAATCCCAACATTGCAATTAATCCAACTAAAAGCGCTGGAGTAGTTGCGACTGATACAATAAAGTTTAAAATACCATTCATTTTATTTTTCTCCTCTAGTCTAGAAAAATTTTGTACTTTATAGATTCGATTTATTTTTTCTTATTGATGACTTATGTTATTTTCATCAAGCACTTTATAAAGTGCTTCACGCGCAACTTCTTTATCAATAATTGACTGAAGTGGCATAATTTTTTCTGTGGGAATATTAGGAAGAGCAGATACTAATGTTGCCTCAACAAAAAAATAATCCGCTGCATCTGGTGTTGCTGACCCAACATCCATATGCTCCAATTCGAACTTATCAATATTTACTCCTGATTCTTCTAATAATGACTGAATGTTCATTTGAACCATAAAACTCGTTCCTAACCCAGATTGACATACACATGCAAATTTCATATTATTTTTCTCCTTCTTCTTCTAAAAGTATTTGTTCAACTTCTGTTGCATTTGTTGCTGCAAGTAACTGACCCAAGCGTTCTTTATTTGATAATATCTTAGTAAGTGTTGACAAAGCTCTAAGATGGGTCTCATTATCAATAGCTGCTAAAACAATAAAAAGTTTAATTTCATGCTTATCATCGTTCATTAACTTTACTGGATGTTCACATCTTAAAAATGACATTCCTAATTTTTTGACCCCTTCCTCTGGACGAGCATGAGGAAGGGCAATTCCCAATCCTAAATCAATATAAGGGCCGAAAGCTTCTACTTTATCAATAATAGCTTTGATATAACGCTCTTCAATTTCATGTTTATCAAGAAGGGGCTGTGCAGCTAATTCAATTGCTTCTTGCCAGGTCAATTCTCTATTGGTAAAATTTATTTTTTCTTTTGTAAGTAAATCTGTTAGCATAACTCCTGATAGTTTCCCTTCTTTTCTAGTACGATTTAATTTTTTTTCAATAATTTTTATTAAATCCAGTTTACTTGCTGGTTTTTTTATAATAATGTAAGGTTCTATTGAATCTAAAATAGTTTGAGCAGATGGTTTTATAAAACCTGGGAGCTGAAAATCTTGTAAAACTTGATTATAGAGCTTATTTTCTTCACGCTGCTCTGGAAAAGCTGACATAAGATAAACTTTTTTGTCTGACTTTACAGGAACCGTTGAAAAAATAATATCATATGAATTTATAGGTAATTTTTCGAAATGAGAGACTCGAGCACTCAGAATAAATTCCATTGTCGGGAATAAACTCTCTAGTCTTTTTTGCATAATTAAACTCGAACTGATTCCATTTACACAGAGTACAATTGCTTTTAATGATTTACCTGAGTACTTATTTTTATAAATCTCTCCACCAAATAAAATGACAAAATAAGCTTTCTCAGATTCTGAAATTTCACCGACCTCTTCTTTTAATGGTTGAAGGACGTTATCCATCAGTAAAAACAAGGAGTAGTACTCTTTTTTTATCCGTTCAAGCAGGACATTTTTTAATTCAAAATGATTTTTTAATCGATAGTATGCAGGAGTTAGGTGAGCTAATAGTGCCATAAAGGTCTTTGTGAAATCATCGAATTCAATTGCTGCTAATTTCATAACATTTTCCATAATGCTAAAGGCCATTCGGTATAAACCATTGTCTTGCTCAATTGTATTTTTTCCATCCGACATCCCAATAATTAATGATTTGAGTAGCTCATTAATATTTTCACTCCCCTTTTCAAAACCTCTACACTTGAGCAGACTTGCAAACAGTAATGTCGAAAGATATCGACTATAAACAACCTCAATCTGTAGTTCTTGCATTATCTTTTTCAATAGCTGATTATTCTTAAAAATAGTTAATGGATCCTTATCATTTAAAACTTTTGATAAGGTATAAAATCCTGCGTCCTCAGATAAATTTTGCAAATAATACCAAGCCTTCTCCTGTAAAATTTTCTCCTCAAAATTAAGGTAAAATCCTTTTTTTCTTGAATATTCAATCTGAATATTTTTGCTCATAAGCTCCTCTCTAAGTTTTTTTAAATCACTTAAAACCGTATTTTTACTTACTTGAAGATATTTTTGAAAAAGAGCTATTGAGAGGGAAGATTCATTTGTAAAAATAAGTAGATATATAAGGGAACGTCTTTCAACTTCTGATAAAATAAATGTATTTTGATTGATAGAATAACGAGTTTCTTCAAAATTTTCTATTTTATCAGAAATTGCTAAGCATTCATTTTTATATTCCAATTTTTTTAAACCTTGATTTTCTAATTTTTGATTAAATTCCTCCAATATTCGATAAAATTTTTCTTTATCTAGATCAGTGACCTCCAATATTCGCTCTAATTTCCATAATTTATGTTTTGAAAAAAAGAGGAGGTCTAAATCATAATTAATCATAAAAACGCTCCCTTGTATTTTTTATTATAACTCAATTATTTTACCAAAATATAGCGCTTACAGTCCAAATTACTTTTACTAAATAAAAATAATTGGACTGAACTTTAGAAAATAAAAAAACTCCAAAAAATGAAGTTTTTTATTATTCAAGAGGGAAAATTAATAGCTAATTTTTATTTCTTAGCTGCCTTAAATGCTGCCATAAATTTCTTGGCATTTTCAGTAACCCCACTATAATTGTTGTTGGCTGCTGGAGCTGTAACCCCACCTCCAGCACTTACAGCTACTGCTCCTGCTGCAAACCATTCAGCAACATTATCAACATTTACTCCTCCCGATGGAAGGATATTAATATAAGGAAATGGACCTTTTAAGTCTTTTATCATTTTGGGACCTGTAATATCACCTGGGAAAAGTTTGATTAACTCTGACCCATATTCTAAAGCTTTTTGAGCTTCGAGTGGAGTTAAAATTCCCGGAACATAGGGAATCTGATAAAGATTACATATCTTTGCGACTTCTTTGTTAAAACTTGGACTGACAATAAATTGAGCCCCTGCAACAATGGCCAAACGAGCAGAGGTCGGATCTAAAACTGTCCCTGCTCCGATCACTACATCTGTTCCTAGATACTTGGCTACCAAATCAGAAATAACTTCGTTAGCTCGCGGGACTGAATAGGTCAATTCGATAGAAGTGATTCCTCCTGAGACGACAGCTTCTACGATTTTTAATGCTTTTTCGCCACTCTCAGCTCGGACGACCGAGACGACTCCTGATTGAATCACTTTATTTAATAATTCTGCTCTTTGCATGACTACATCTCCTCATAAAATGCTTTTAGTTCTTCTTTTGTGGGATAACCTTCACTATCTCCTGAGCTTTGAACTGCTAATGCTCCAACGACACAGGCGAGCTTGACGGCTTCTTTTAAGGTTTTTCCTTCAAGTAAGGCAGACTCAAGACCAACGGCGAATCCGTCTCCTGCTCCAACCGTATCAACAACTTTTGCTACTTTAAATCCAGAAACAAAATATTGTTCACCATTTTTTAATTTTACAAAAGCACCGTCAGCGCCTAATTTGACAACTACAATCTTTGTGAGAGGGCTTTGCTCAAGGTAAAAATCAGCGATTTTTTCTGGTTCAGATGAACCGGTCAAGATTTCACCTTCATTTATTCCTGGCAGAATGATTTGACTTTGCTTTGCTAAATCATTGATTGTTCTTATCATTTTTTCTTGATTATCCCAAAGTACAGGTCGTAAATTTGGATCGAAAATGGTTAAAATATCTGCTTCATTTAATTTTTGATTGAATGCTTGAAAAGTTTTTAAACTAGTTTCTGAAAGGGCTGGAAAAATTCCTGAGAGATGCGCAATTTTTATCCCTGATAAATCTAGAGCTTTTAGTTCAGCAATGGATAAATTGGCCGCTGCAGAATTTTTGCGATAATAATCAACTTTTGGGTCGCCCTCACTTACTTTTTGTTTTAAATAAAAGCCTGTTGAATAGTTTTTATCTTTGGTGAGATAGGTCGTTTCAATCTCCGCTTTTTTGACTGACTCAATAATAAAATTCCCAAATGAATCATCTCCGACTTTAGAAATATAAATTCCTTTATGTCCTAGACGACTCAAACCAATCGCAACATTTAGCTCCGCACCAGCTAAATATTTGCTGAAATGCTCAGCTGCATCTAAACTTATATCTTGATTTTCTGAGGCAAGAACGACTAAAGGTTCGCCAAGTGTTATAAATTCAGTCATTGCTTAGAGTCCTCATCTTTGAAAAATCCAAAATAATCATGCACATTATTATAACTAATATCTTCAATCATTTTTCCAACAAGTCCTTCATTATCAGGGATTCTACCATTTTCAATCAATTGTCCAACAAAATTACAGAGGACGCGACGGAAATATTCATGACGTGGATAACTTAAAAAGCTCCGTGAATCTGTCAACATTCCGACAAAATTGGACAATAAACTTTGTGAAGCAAAAATCTCTAATTGGTTTTCCATTCCTTTTTTGGTGTCATTGAACCACCAACCAGCTCCAAGTTGTAATTGTTGCACTCCTTCACCTTGAAAACAGCCAATCAATGTGGCTAATTCAAGCCAATCATTTTGATTAAGGGAGTAGAGAATGGTTTTTGGTATGGTTTCAAGTTCTGCTGCTTTGCTAAAGAGTTTGGTTAATTCCTCAGAAATATTAGCTTGAGTACCCATACTATCAAATCCAGTATTTTCACCAATTTTACTTAAGGCTGGGCCATTGATAGAACGGTTGACGTTAACATGGAGTTGCATTGTCCATTCAAATTTTTTATTTAATTTCATAATTTCAAGGATTAATGCTGTAATGTATTGATTGTATTCTAGGTCTGTTAAAGTTTGATTTTCTTTGGCTTTCTGAAGGATAGAATCTAAATCCACGTTTTTAGTTTCTGCAAAAGTATAGGTAGATAAGGAGTGGTCAGACAAACGTCCACCAAGGCTTGTGAAAAATTCAAATCTTTGTTCAAGTGCCTTAATCATCGTCTTAAAACCTTTTATTTCAATTCCAGAAACTGCTGACAGCTCTGTCAAATAGTCTGCAAAATGTCCGTCAGTAATCGAAATTAAATGGTCTGGTCTTAAAGCTGGTAAAACTTTGAAATCTTTTTCCTCTTTGGCTAATAATTTATGATAAGAAAGCGTTGAAACAGGGTCATCTGTTGTACAAACAACTTTTACCTGTGAATTTTTAATCAATGCGCGTGGTCTGAAATCATCTGTGGCAAGCATTTGGTTCGCTTCATCCCAAATTTCTTTGGCTGTCTCGCTTGAAATCAACTTATTAATATGGAAAAATCGTTTTAATTCCAGATGAGTCCATTCATAAATTGGATTACCAAATGATTTTTCAAGTGTTTTAGCAAATGCTAAAAACTTTTCATAATCCTCTCCATCTCCAGTAATCAATTTTTCAGGAATGCCATTCGCACGGAGCAAACGCCATTTATAATGATCCCCACCTAGCCAAATTTGTGTTAAATTTTCATATTTTTTATTTTCATAAATTTCTGCGGGTTCAAGATGGCAATGATAATCGATAATTGGCATTTTTTCTGCATGTTTGTGAAAAAGCATCTTGGCACTTTCATTCGTTAGTAAAAAATCTTCTGATAAAAATTTCATGATTCTCCTTTATTACTATTAAAAGTTAATTCAACTTCATAAGTTTTTGATTCATTTGATTTTAAGCTGATATTTCCTTCTTTTTGCAAGAGTTCTTGTTTTTGATTGAGAATATCAGGCAGTCCTTGGAAGGGTTCAATACAGAGGTAAGAAAGATTTTCGTCTTCTTTTGTCCACAAGCAAAGATAAGGGAAATCCGCCATTTTCATGGTCATTTGATAATCTGTATCTTGTGAAAAAAGTTTTACCTTCTCGATTTTATTGTCAAAAATGACGAGCCCTTTTTCAAAGAATTCTCTTTCAAGTGGAAAATTACTGACAGCTTTATTAATTTCTATGATTTTTCCCGAACGATAAGGAAATGGATTTTTGACAATTTCAAATTGTTTTAAAGTCCTATCTTTAGTTTCAAAGGAAATCTGGTAATCTTCAAAATTTGCTGATAGGTTAAAAGCTGGATGAAATCCTAAGGCAAATGTCAATTTTTTTACTGACAGATTTTTTATTTCAAATTGAATCTTCAATTTTTTACTGACCAGTTGATAAGTGACTTTTAATTCAAATTGAAAAGGGTAGGATTGATAAGTTTCCTCGTTATCTTTTAATGACAAACTTATCTGGTCTTCTTTCTGGTCAATAATTTCAAAGAAATAATCTGAAGCAAAACCATGTTGTTGCATCGGATAAATCTTCTGGTTCAGCAAATATTCATCATCAGTTGAACGTCCAATAGCCGGAAATAAAATTGGGGCATGTTTTGGCCACTCAGAGCCATTCCAAATAAAATCAAATTTATTTTTATTCTCAATTACATGAGTTAATTCGGCCCCTTTTGGATTAATTTGAACAGTAAGCTCATTATTTTTTAGTGTTAACAATTGATTTTCCATCGTTTTTCTCCGATAAATTTACTGACAGCGCCTGTCACTAAACTTTTAAGCTTTTGTCATTAAATGTCTGCTTGGTCAGGCCAACATTTTTCATAAGAGTGACCTGTCAGTAATTCAACGACCTGACGTGTTTCAAGAGTTACATCAGCTTTTGAGCCTCCTTCTTCAAGACGTTGCAATTCTGCTTTTAAAATATCATGATTGGCTCGATTAAGTTTAAAGGTGCGAGCTGCAATTAATGCGGCTGCTAACAAGCCAATTGGAACAAAGATGAAAATCAACATAATTCCGTGTTGAATACCTAATGGTGTATTTGCATGAGTCGTCATTGTTGTGGAATTAAATCCAATTTCTTCAAGAGCCCAACCAGCAATATATGTTGCAAGTGCCCCTGTTGATTTACGAAAGAAAGTCATGACAGAAGCATATACGCCTGCTTTATCACCATGTGTAAAAATTCGGTCAACATCGGGTATAAAAGGGAAAACATTCCAAGGAGTAAATTCTAAAATTCCTCGTCCAAGTTGATAAATAATGGAAACAATCACAAGCATCCACATTGGATTATTAATCCCTGTCAAATAGATAACAAAATAACCTAACATGGCCACTATAATCGCCAAATAACTCAAAGTAAATAAATATTTCGGACCACGAGTGACCATTAATTTTACTGCGGCAATGGTTGATAGAATACCAAATGCTGAGAGTGCTTGGAGAACCCACGGAGCATTTGCCGATGTTCCGGACAATCCAATCACGATAAAAGTTGGGAGCAGTGTAGAATAGAAATCTTTTCCTGTAAATGAGAGGAGATAAACCAATAAATGTTTTCTGAATGATTTATTTTTGAAAGTGCCAAAGTAATCTGTCACTGTTTTTTTCATAAATCCACTAAATCCAAGTCGTGGTTGAGCATCTAATTCTGCTAGAAATTCTGGAGTTAAAGGGCGCTCCCAGCTTGCTCGCCATGAAGTGAAAATGGCAATGACAAAAATGACTGTCCAAGTAATTCCCGTATAAAGATAAGCATTAGGATTATTAAATGACTTAAGTACAGCTAAGGTAAAGAAGACAATAGCCGTTCCAGTTGCTGAAATAAACATTCGACTCCCTGAAAGAGTGGTTCGTTTTTTATAATCAGGCGTCATTTCCGTAGGCAAGGTTTCCCAAGGAATTAAAATCATGGAAATCGCTACCTCAATCGCAACATAAACCCAAAGATAATATTGCCAACTGCTAGTTGAAATCCAAAACATTGGAAATAAAATCGCAAATAATATTCCGCCAAGTGCAATAAAGAAATGACGTCGGCCATATTTTCGTCCTAATCTTGTTCGATAAAAACGGTCAGTAATTGCCCCAAAAAAGAGGGACCAGATGGCATCAATAATCCGGCCAATTCCCAAAACTGCTCCTGTAAAAAGAGGACTAATTCCTTGTGAAAGAACAAAGACAAAGATAACTCCTGAAACAATGTTATTCCAGCCTCCGCCCATTAAATCAGTCAAACCGTAAAGAAGACCACGCCTTGTATTGATTGCTTTTGGGGTATAAACCCATGAAGTTTTTTGTTTTTCTGCCATTTTAAACAGATTCTCCTATTTTTATATTTTTGTCAGTGAAAATTGACAAATTTTTCCATAAACTTTGTTAATTTGTGAACTTTGTGAAACGCTTACTCCAACGTTTTAATTTTAGCGGAGAGTATTCTCCGCACATTTTTTCACAAAAAGTTCTTTAAAATAGATTTCTTCATATCATTTTTATTTACTGATTCGTTTTCTCAAGCGCCTCCCAAAGCCCATTAAGATAACTTGCTCCAAGTGCTCGGTCATATAAACCGTAGCCTGGGCGTCCTGTTTCTCCCCAAATCATTCGACCATGGTCTGGACGAATATAGCCATCAAAACCATTATCATACATGGCTTTCATTATTTTATACATATCAAGCGAACCATACTCCGACAGATGAGGAGCTTCATAAAAATCTTTTTCACCACTTGGCAAAAATTTAATATTCCGCACATGTGCAAAAGGAATTCGGTCTCTTTTGACAAATTCAGCCATAATTTCATAGACATTATTAGCTGGATCTTCAGCAATCGACCCCGTACAAAGCGTAATCGCGTTTGACGGACTATCTACAACATTACATATCCAATCTAAATCTTCCCGATTTTTCACCACCCGAGGAAGCCCAAACATCGGATAAGGAGGGTCATCAGGGTGAACCGCCATTTTAATCCCAACTTCTTCACATGTAGGAATGATTGCTTTTAGAAAATAAGCAAAATTTTCACGCAATTTATGCTCATCGACATTTTTGTATGCCTCAAAGAGTCCTCTGACTTCTGATAATCTTTCAGGTTCCCAACCTGGGAGTGAAAAGCCACCATCCGCTGCTTGAACGCGGTCAATTATCTCCTGAGGGTTTGCTGGAATATCCCTAGCAATAAAAGCCATTGTTTGTGAATTATCAGCTAAACGATAATCCAAATCTGATTTCAACCAGTCAAATACAGGCATAAAATTATAGCAAATCACTTCAATCCCAAACTCAGCAAGATTTCGAATCGTTTCTTTATAATTCTCAATATATTTATCACGAGTTGGCAAACCAATTTTGATATCATCATGAATATTGACAGATTCAATTACTTTTAAACTTAAACCTGCGGCTTCAATTTCTTCTTTAAGTGCTTTGATTCTCTCCTTTGGCCAAATTTCTCCCGCTGGAATGTCCATAATCATTCCAACGACTCCTTTAACACCTGGAACTTGGGCAATTTCAGAAAGTTTTATCTTATCTGCATTTGAACCAAACCAACGCATTGTCATTTCCATTTTTTTATTCCTTTATCTTATTTATATAAAATCAAATAGCGTGCTATAGCTTCCCACCAAGCGGTAAGACCTGCTGAAAGTTTTACGTCAATGATTTCGTAATTTTGATTTTGCAAATCTGCCAAAACTTTATTTAAAGCTTGATTAAAAAGTTGGTCAGTTTTTTCTTTTCACAATTTGGCAGAAATGGAAAACTGATAGCAGTATTTTTACTGACAGCTCAAAATTAAACATTCTGTCAGTAAATTTTCAGATATTTTTTACTGACAGTTCTAAATAAGTAGTCTGTCAGTAATTTTTTCCGTGTTCCTTTAGGACATTTTGTAGCGTCTTAAGCACTGATCCTTTGCCTTGAAGCATTTGCTCAAAGTAATTTTCAATCTTTTGAGCTAGCCCTGTTTGGTACATCTCATTTGGAAAAATTTGGTGATTAGATAAGATAGGTTTTAGAATTTCATGAATTTCTTGCTGACTACCATCTAATTTTACCTCGGCAACAAAAGCTTGCAACTCTTCAAGAAGAGGGTCAGGACTTGGAGAAAAACTTTCTAACTCATCATTAATTCCGATTAAATAACGGCACCAAGCAGCAATGACTAATGGAATAAATTCCAATTCTTTAACAGAAAATCTTGGATTGGCAATATAGTGTCCAATTGTTACGCCATAGCGAACAGGAATTTTTTGTGACGTATCTGCCGCAATTCTCTGTGGTGTATCTGGAATATTTTTATTTGGTAAACGTTTAGTCAATAACTGGTCAATAAAATCTTTCGGATTGATAATTTTCGGATTCTTAATCACAGGCAAAGCCTCGCCATACCCCAAATTCTTAACAAGTGCTAACAAATCTGGATTGGCAACTTCTTCCCAAATTGAATGATAATCTAATAAACTTCCAAAAATAGCTAAAGCGGTATGCAAGGGGTTCAAACAAGCGGTAACTTTCATCTGATCAGCATCATTGACTGTTTCACGATCAGTCAAGATAACTCCAGCTTTTTCTAATGCCGGCCTGCCATTTGGAAAAGTATCTTCAATCACTAAATAATGAACTTCTTCCGTATTACCAAAAGGAGCAATATTTGTATGTTTTTGACTATGTAAAATTTCTGTATCCTCAAAACCATCAGCTGTCAGTAATTTTGCAACTTTTTCAGACGGATTGGGTGTAATTCGGTCAATCATTGACCAGGGGAAACTAACTTTTTTAGGATTGATAAGGTAATCATAAAAATCTTGTTCTACGATTTCATTTTCCACCCAAGCTTTAGCAATGGTCAAAATCGCTTCTTGCAATTTCAAACCATTTTCTGAAAAATTATCTGTACTGACCATGGCAATCGGAAATTTACCAGCTTTAAATCTTGCATAAAGGAGATAAGTAACGGCCCCCATATTGGTTTTAGGCTTGCTTCTTCCTTGCATATCTTCAAGTGCCAAAGGCGTCAATTGGTCTTTTGAATCCCGTAGTGAATAACCTTTTTCTGTAATCGAAAAAGTTGTCAATTGCAAAGATGGATTTTCAAAGACTTTTGTTAAATGAGCCCATCCCTCGGTATTTTCTGCATTAAAATAAAAACTTTCAGCAACACTCGCAATCAATTCTTTGTCAAAAGTTCCATCTGTTTTCATTGTCACTGACAGAAAACGATTATTATAGGCACGATAGATTTTATCAATTACCTCATCATCATAAGTTTCGGCCACAATAAGACCTGAGTTGAGTTCTCCTTGATTGAGTAAGTCTTGGGCGACAACCGCATGGAAACATCTAAAAAGATTTCCTCCACCAAAGTGGACCCAGACTGGATTATCAGCTGTTGACTCTATAACTTTGTCTTGATTAAAGTTAGGAATTTTAATTTTTGCTTTTTTAAATTCCTCACCCTTTATCAAATAATCATCAAGCAATTTCACCATGATTTCTCCTTTAAATCTCGAAAAGTGATATATCAGTTTTTCTTCTACGAAAACTAGTATATCACTTTTGAGAAACCGTTGTCAAGAATATATTAAAAAAAAGACATTATTTTAAAAGAATACCTTTATTATTTGACTTTACCGCCCCTCTGCTCTATAATTACAGAATGAATGAATTGAATTTTAATCTACAGAATCAGGCCTACAAACAAATTACAGGAAAAATTCTCAGGAATGAATATCGTCCTGGACAAAAAATTTCACAAAAAAATATCGAAATTGATTTGCAATTAGGCCGAACTCCTGTCAGAGAGGCACTTCTTCGTTTACGTCGTGATGGACTCATATACAGCATCCCTCAATCAGGGACCTACGTCACAAAAATTGATTTAGATGCTGCCATCAATGCTCGATTCATTCGAGAAAATTTAGAAGCTAAAATCGTTTCCGAGGCCGCGGCTTTAGAAAATAATAATCTTTTACTCAATCAAGCACGTGATGCAATTGAGCTTCAAGAACAATACGCCGCTAAAGCTGAATATCACAATTTTTTTAATGCCGATGAAGAATTTCATAAAACTTTTTATCTAATGACTAACCATGCCCAAGTTTGGGACTGGCTTCAAACCATTAATATTCAGTTCAATCGTTTCCGTTGGTTACGCCTTGCGATTTCTGATTTACCGTGGAATACCTTGATTGAGCAGCACAAGGAAATACTCTCCGCTGTTGAAAATCATGATGGAGAAAAAGCTGTCACAGCAGCTGCCAAACATTTGCACTTGATGTTTGACGAAGAAATGGCAGTTTTACAAGCTTTTCCTGAATACTTTGATAATTTACCCGAATAAAAAACTCTGACGGAATTCCGACAGAGTTTTTTATAAGTAACTCATTTATTTTACATTTTTAGAATCTGGAATTAAAAATGAAGTAAAGAAAGCAATAATAACAAGAATCAATCCTGTGACAATTCCAGAAATATAACCAGAACTACTTCCACCAACACTGGTATGTAAAAGCGTTGGCACTGCGTACAAGATAATGAAACTGATACCAGCTCCTAAATTAAACATTCCTGCATTTAAGCCCGGAAGATAACCTGGATTATCCTCTGGTGAAAGCACGATTCCCAGACCATTTAACATAATATTTGTTATTCCAGCATAGGTAATCCCAATGAAGGTAGATACCAACAATAAAAGCCAGATTGAAGGTTGTAGCACTCCAGCAACGGCTAAACCAATGCCGATAATCGTCGTTAAAAGTCCAACCCGAAGGACTTTTGTAAAGCCAAAGCGAGCAGCCAAGAATCCTGAAACAGGTCCAAAGAATAAGCCAGCAAGCGCATAAGGAGTAAGGGTAACAAGAGAAACCATATCTGCCCCAAGTCCCAAACCAAACTTACCATCTTGACCCAAAGCTGGAATAATACCATTCATAATTGCAAAGACACCAGTCATCGTTAGGAGAGTTGTAATCAATAATCCCCAAGTTCTTCTTTGTTTCAAATAATGAATAGGAACCATTGGATGATTCACTCGTTTTTCAACTTGCCAAAATCCAACAAAACAAATCAAACCTAAAAGAGCCAAGACTGAAGCTAAAAGCCAATTAGGAAGTCCAAGATTTCCAAAACTTCCTTGCAAGGCATTCACCGCGCTCAAGAGCGCACCCATTGCCACTACTAAAAGAATGACTCCGCTCCAATCCATTTTTGGTGTATCTTTTGCAGTTGACTCTTGCGTTCCGAAACTTACCAAAAGAATAGCAAGTGCCGCAGTAATTCCCATAACAAAAAATACAGATCGGAAACCACCATGGCTTACTAGCCAACCACCTGCTAGCGCATCAACCCCAGCAATTCCCCCATTAATTGAAGTAAGTATGGCCATTAATTTTGCATATCTCTTCTCATTACGTACTTTCACATGCAAAATAATTAAACAAAGTGGAACCACAGGGCCAGCAGCACCTTGTAAAATACGACCAATCATCAAAATCCCCACATTTGTAGCAAATCCTGAGATAAGACAACCAATCATTGTCAAAGTAAGCATTCCAATTAGAACTTTTTTTCGTCCAATCAAATCCGCCAAACGAGGCAAAAATAGAGCAAATAAGGCCGCAGCTGTAAAAAAGATGGTTTGTGTTAGTGCTATAGACGAAGCTGTCGTGTGTAATTGGGTCTGCATGGTAACCAAAGCAGGCGAGAGCATTGAAGCATTGAGCTGAAAAGCAAAGATTGCTACCAATAGGGCCACCATTAAAGCCACTATTGAACCCGCATTATCACTAGATTTTTGAGGAACAGTATTTTCTCCCATTTTTTCTCCTTTTTTTAGAGGATAAACTCTTATTTTGTTTCGCAACCTTAAAAGAGCCCCAGCTATCTATTATATTATAAATTTTACTTTTTGCGAAGTTTAAATATGTCACTTGGACAAATTTATATTTTTATTCATTATTCATCTTTATTTTTAAAAATAAAAAAACTCTGTCCTAACGACAGAATTTTTATTTTTATACTACCATTGATGTTGATCAACATTATCTTTGTCCACAAGATAGATTGGTGAATTAATCATATGCGCTATTTTTTTACCTTGATAATAATCATAGGTAGCTTGCAAAGCCATTTCACCAATTTTAGCTGGTTGTTGAGCAATCGTTGCGGTCATTGTCCCTGCTTTTATGGCATCATGTGTTTCAGACTCACCATCAATTCCAAAAATGGCTATTTTTTGTCCGGTCGCTTGTACAGCTTTAGCTGCTCCCAGTGCCATTTCATCATTTTGCGCAAAGATTGCTTGGACGTCTTTATGAGATTGGAGCATATTTTGAGTAGTATTTAAGCCAGTTGTTCTGTCAAAATTAGCTGATTGGCTGGATAGAATATTTAAACCTAAGGTCTTAGCTTCACTATTAAATCCTTTACCACGGTCTATTGTTGCCGAAGCTCCTGGCGTTCCAGAAAGTTCCAGAACTTTTACGTTTTTCCCAACCAATTTTTCAACGGCTTGAGCTGCCATTTTTCCGGCTGCCACATTATCAGAGGCAACGGTTGTTAAAACTGTTCCACCATTTGATCCTCTATCCATTGCAATCACTGGGATATGCGCATTGTTGGCTGCTTTAATGGCTGGAACAATGGCATCAGAATCTACAGGATTAATTAAAATCGCATCCACATTTTGGCTGATGAAATTTTGAACATTATTTAATTGTGTTGCAGAATCATTTTGGGCATCAGAAACCGTTAATTTTGTATTTTTTTCTTTGGCCATTGATTTAATCGCATTGTTCATTGAAACAAAATAAGGATTGTTTGTTGTCGAAATAGAAACACCAATATTTAATTCATTTGGTTTCTTATGCGTTACCTCTTCTACTTTTTCTTTTCCATCACGGCCTGGAATGCCGGTATAAAGACTACATGCGGTCAAAGTTGAGACTGCTAAAGTAGCTACAAAAGCAAAAGTTAATTTTTTTACTAATTTCATGTTCAACTCTCCTATTTCCGTTTGCTACGAATGACATCGATAAGAACTGCAACGAGAATAACTAATCCTTGGATGACTTGTTGCCAAAAGGCTGACACACCAATTATATTTAAGCCATTATTTAGAACACCAATGATTAATACCCCAATCATTGTTCCAAACATTCGCCCTTTCCCTCCCATTAGAGAGGTTCCCCCAAGGACAACGGCAGCGATTGCATACATTTCATAGCCAGATCCTGCTTGTGGCGTTGCTGATGACAAACGAGAACTGATGATTAAACCAGAAATTGCGGACATTGCTCCAGATAAAGTGTAAATGGCAATTTTTACTTTATTTAGTTTAATTCCTGAAATATAAGCAGCTTTTTCATTACCACCCAAAGCATAAACTGATTTACCAAAGGCTGTTTTATGAAGCAAAATCCATAAAACAATGAAAACAAGAATCATTAAAATAACAGGGAAAGGAATACCCAGTAAATAACCTTGTCCAATATAGGCTAAGAAATAGCCATCCATGTGTTTAGTAATTGGATTACCATCAGTAAAAACAAGGGTTGCTCCGCGGTAAACCATTTGAGTAGCTAAAGTTACAATGAAAGGGGCCAATTTCCCATAGGCAATAAGTGCACCATTGATCGCTCCAAGAAAAGCACCAATGATTAACGCACAGACTACTGCTAGCGGTATAGGCATTCCTTGGGCTATAAAACCTGCGGACACTGCACTTGAAAGGGCTAAAATTGCGCCAACTGACAGGTCAATTCCTGAAGTTAGAATTACGAAGGTCATCCCAAAGGCAATAAATCCATTAGCCGTGACTTGTAAGAGTAAATTTAGCAAATTATTTGCCGTCATAAAGTTGGGATTGATACATGTAATGATAATCATCAAAACAATCAGAGCAATCATTGTCGTTAAAGAACTGAATTTTTGAGATAGAGCTTTCACACTTATTGTCCTCCTGTTGCGAGCTGCATCACATTTTCTTGTGTTGCTTCATTTTTGGCTAAAATTCCTGCTATTTCTCCTTCATGCATCACTGCAATTCGGTCTGCAACACCAAGAATTTCGGGTAAATCACTTGAAATCATAATAATTGGAACACCACGTTCAGCAAGTTCATTCATTAATTGATAAATTTCACGCTTGGCTCCCACGTCGACTCCTCGTGTTGGTTCATCTAAGATTAAAACTTTTGGCGCAATGCCAATCCATTTGGCAAGGACAACTTTTTGTTGATTTCCTCCAGATAGAGAACCAACTATTTGTTCTTCATCTGTCGCTTTAACATTAAGACGCTCAGAGAGTTGCTTAACAAAAGTTGTTGCTGTTTTATCGTCAAAGAGGCCATGATGAATAAAATCCTTTGTACTCGGAAGAGTAATATTATCTTTTATTGAGAAATCAAGAACAAGTCCTTCATCTTTTCGGTCTTCTGTTAAAAAGCCAATTCCTTCTTTGATTGCTTGTGCCGGGTTATTGATAGTTAGACTCTTTCCATTAATTTTTATCGTGCCTGATTTTAGCTTATCAATTCCAAAAATTGCTCGCATGACCTCAGTTCTACCAGCTCCCATGAGTCCTGCAAATCCGAGAATTTCACCTGAACGAACTGAAAATGAAATATCTTTAAAAAATTCTGCCGATAAATGGTCGGCTTCAAATACAATTTCTCGAATTTCAGCATTTTTTTGGGGATAGTAATCTGTAATTGACCGACCAACCATTTTTCTAACTAATTCATCAACGTTGGTTTCTTTCGTCTTTTGCGTATCAATGACTAGACCATCACGCATGACAGTTACACAATCTGTGATTTTAAAAATTTCTTCCATTCGATGAGAAATATAAATAATTCCAACCCCTTGATTTTTAAGACCAGCAATAACTGAAAACAATCTTTCTGTTTCTCTTTCGGTCAATGCTGCTGTTGGTTCATCCATAATCAAAATTTTTAAATCAGACAAAAAACTTTTAGCTATTTCAACCATTTGTTGCTGACCAACTGATAAATTACCAATTTCTTTGTCTAAATCAATTTTTACTCCCAGCTGTTCAAAAGCAAAATTTGCTTTTTTTCGCATGGCCTTCGTATCTAAAATACCAAATTTATTTTTTATCTCTCGTCCTAAAAAAAGATTCTCTAAGACTGTTAAATCAGGCCAAGTATTCATTTCCTGATGAATAAAACTAATTCCAAATCCTTCTGCTTCCTGAGGATTTTTAAAAATTTTCTTTTCACTGTCAATCTCAATTTCCCCACCAGAAGCTGGAAATAGACCAGTTAGAATATTCATCAAAGTAGATTTTCCAGCCCCATTTTCTCCCATTAAGGCATGAACTTCTCCTGAATTAATCGTTAAATCAATTGCTTCAAGAACTTTATTCGTTCCAAATGATTTAGAAATGTTCTTCATTTCTATTTTCAAAATTGACCTCCTCCTTTTTCACAAAGCAACACCTGATTGTAAGATAATATTTGAATAAGGTGTATTTTCTCCTGTTCTCACCACTGCTTTGACCTCATGATTCATTAATTTTAAGGTTTCATGACTGACAAAAACTATTTCAACATCTGCTGATAATTTTGTCAGTAAAATCGCTAACTGTTCAGGATTATTTTCTTTTATTTCCTCAGCAAGATAGACTTTTTCAACTAAAATATTTTCCAAATAGATGTCCAGAACTTCTTGAAAACTGGGTTTTCCTCTGGTCAGGGCTAAATCAATTTTTTTGACACCTGATGGTACTGGTAAGCCTAAATCTCCAATACAAACTTGGTCAGTATGGCCCAAATCGTCAGCAATTTTTGCTAATTCACTATTAAGTATTCCTTCTTTTTTCATAAATTTAACTCTCTTTCTTTTTTAGTAGAGATTAATTTCAAGTTCTTTTAATTTTGCTTTAACTTCTGATAGCTTTGGCATCCCGCCTTGTGCGCCAAATTTTTGAATAGATAAATGAGAAGCAACGACAGCTAATCTGATAGAATCACTAATTGATAAATTCTCAGTCAATCCAAAGGCAAAGGCTCCATTGAATGTATCTCCTGCACCAGTTGTATCTACAACCTTAGCTTTTATGGCTGGAATTTTTTGAAGAGCCTCTCCATCGTGGAAAACGACTCCTTCACTTCCTAAAGTGACAATCAGACGATT
>OIZF01000332.1_pt1 | contig 32789 bp, 34 predicted proteins | sample 1588471 | NCBI WGS metagenome assembly OIZF01 (sample SAMN03283279) | human gut metagenome | biome: human-associated habitat; material: feces | host: Homo sapiens | place: Peru | collected 2012
TTGCCACCGCAGCCCTCAAGAATAGTCTTTGCAACTGCTGTGTAGTCATTGTTAGAAAGCACTGCCTTCTTCTCTTCCTCAACATCATCGTCCTCTCTACCAGGGGTCTTAAGATTCCATTTCTTGATAGCGAAATAGAATACGATGTAGAATACGATAAAAGCTGCGATTCCAAGAGGAATGATGAGCCATGTCTTTGCTGCAGCCGGAAGTGAAGATGAGAATAATAAATCCATCGCGCCAGCTGAGAATGAGAAGCCTGCTCTAAATCCAAGAGCTACTGTAACCATTGTGAAAATACCATAAAGTAAAGCATAAATCACATAGAGACCAGGAGCAAGGAACATAAATGCAAACTCAAAAGGCTCTGTAACACCACAGATAAATGCACAGATAGCTGCAGAAGCAAGGATACCGATGGCAACCTTTTTCTTAGCAGGCTTTGCACACTTAACCATAGCAAGTGCTGCACCAGGAATACCAAACATCATACATGGGAAGAATCCTGACATGTACATTCCAAGGCTCCAGTTAACATCTGCTGATGTTTCTCCAGCCCAGAAGTGTGTCAAATCTCCAAGTCCGATTGTATCGAACCAGAATACGTTGTTCAATGCATGGTGCAATCCTGTTGGGATTAACAATCTGTTCAAGAATGCGTAGATACCAGCTCCGATAGCTCCCATACCTGCAATTCCTTTACCAACTGAAATCAACAGTCCAAAGAGAATTGGCCATACGAACAATAATACTACTGATACAACAATTGAAACCACACCAGCTACGATTGCAACGCAACGTTTTCCACTGAAGAATGAAAGCCAATCTGGTAATTTTGTGTTTTTAAATTTGTTGTAACATGTAGATCCGATAACACCTGCAAGGATACCGATAAATGGGTTTGCGATTTTATCGAATGCTAATGTTTTGTCTACATTATCTGCAATTGAAGGGAACAGAGTTGTTACAAAACCTGTACTTAATAATGTTGTGATCATTAACCATGATGCAAGTGCTGCAAGACCACCTGTACCATCATTATCTTCTGACATACCAACACCAACACCAATTACAAATAACAGTGCCATGTTATCAATTAATGCTCCACCTGCTTTTACCAAAAAGATACCTACTAATGGTCCAAAACCTGTGATATCTCCACCCTGCATACTAGCTGGACATAAGAGATATCCGATACCCATCAGGATACCACAAATTGGAAGACATGCTACAGGCAGCATTAAAGCTTTTCCTAATTTCTGTAAATACTTCATACCTTTACCTCCTCTAAATCACTCTCGTCTGTAAATCCCTTTATTTATTTTAACCCGGACATTACCAGGCAAAATACATTGATTAAGTTGTTCTTTCTGATATTCTGTGCTTCCTTTGAATATCGTTTACTATTTTTCAGTGATAATGATTACATCGTCTCCAGCCTGTACATCTTTTCCGTCCAGACCACTTACTGCAGCATAATCATCTGTATTGCAGATCAGCATTGGTGTGATTGTATCATAACCAGCTGCTTTTACTTTGTCTAAATCTACTTCCAAAAGTAAATCACCTTTTTTTACAGTATCACCTGCTTTAACATAACCTTTAAAGCCTTCTCCATTCATCTTTACTGTATCAAGTCCGATATGGATAAGTATTTCAACACCTTCCTTTGTAGTCAAACTAACTGCATGAAGCGTATTAAACACCATTCCGATTGTTCCGTCTGCCGGAGCATATATCTTGTTATCTTCAGGACAAATTGCTATTCCCTGTCCAAGCATTCCTTCACTAAATGTTGGATCGTTCACACTTGAAAGCGGTACTGCTTTTCCTTTAACCGGTGAACCGATAATCAATTCCAACTGTTTTTTCTTTTTAAAAAAATCAAACATGTTCTTAGCCTCCTTATTTTTCCACCGCAGTAACTCTGCGAATATGAACTGATAAATACATAACTTCCTCGTCTGAAAGTGTACATCCTGTTGCTTCTTTTATATACGCTGCAACCTTTTCGCTACAGTTATACTCTTTTGGATACTTTCGCTGCATCATCTGTGCTAATTCTTTATCTTCACTAGAAAGTAATTCTTTACGATAAATTCTCTGAAGCAAAAACTTGACATGTGTAACAAAGCGTTCATAATGCAATGAGCTTTCATCTAATTCCAGCCCTAACTCTTGTTCCACGATTCTCACGATATCATTCATCTGATTCGGAAATTTTAACGCATCATGAATATCTGTTCCATACTCTGCATTCACAAAATGCAGTGCTATAAAACCGGCTTCATCCTCTGGTAATCTAATCCCAAGTCTTTCATATATCAGCTGTAATGCATATGTTCCAAGTTGAAACTCATGTGAGTAAAATCGTTTAATCTCCCACAATAAAGCATTCTCCGGTTCGATTCCCTGACTCACTCTCTCGATTGCAAAATTAATGTGATCCGTTAATGTTACATATATGCTCTGATTCAATTTTAACTTTAATTGATCTTTTGCATAAGCAATAATCTCTGCTGAAATCTCCACACGCTCTAACGGCATATCAGCGAGTAATTCTTTTAATTGTTCAGCAAGTGTTTTACTTTTCATTCTGAATATCTTTTCCACCTGCTCACTCGGTACAGTCTGTCCTGGTTTCTTCTTAAAACCAATCCCTCTGCCCATCACAACAACTTCCGTCCCCGACTCCTCAAACGCAGAAATTATATTATTATTGATCACTTTATCAATTATAATTTCTCCCATATTATTCCTTTTCTATACATAGAAAAAACCAGAACTATAGACTGAGACCTTCAGCCATAAATTCTGGTTTTGCCTGCCTTACAGTAACAATCCTCACAACTTCAATTGATAACGTTATTATAACAAACTCTCTTTTCATCGTCAAGCGTTCGTTTATTTTTTGTTAATAATGTTTATATTTCTTTTAGTTTATTGGTGATTCTGCCAATTAATTATTTTTTATTTCAAAATACTCTTCATGCAATATTAACATTTTAATGTACTTTGACATATCTCACCAAAAAAGGTATACTTTTTATAAAAAATAAATGTAGGGAGGTATTTTTTATGCTGATTCAAAGTAAAAAAGTTTGGATTGCGGATCAGTTTGTACCAGCAGTGATTGAAATCCACGAAGGTAAAATCACCGATGTTCTTCCATATGAAAGCAGAACACCCGATGTTGACTATGGGGACAAGCGCATTGTGCCGGGTTTCCTCGACATTCATTGTCATGGTGCTTTCAAATTTGACACTAATGATGCAAACGAAGAAGGTCTTCGTAACTGGAGCAAACATATTGTTTCTGAAGGAGTAACTGCATTTCTTGCTACAACAATTACCCAAAGCGAAGAAGTCTTAACTAACGCAGTTGCTAATGTAGCAAAAGTTATGGAGGATGGATATGAGGGTGCTGAAATCCTTGGCATTCACTTCGAGGGACCTTATCTTGATATGAAATATAAAGGAGCACAGCCGGAGCAATTTATCGCCAAACCAACAATTGAACAGTTTGAAAGATATCAGGCTGCCGCCAAAGGACACATCAAATATGTTACTATGGCTACCGAAACTGATGAAGATTTTACCTTGACACGTTATCTGGCTTCACATGGCGTAGTTGTCAGCATCGGACATTCTGCTGCAACTTATGAACAGGCAGTCATGGCATACGCACATGGTGCACGTTCTATGACACATGTATACAACGGCATGAGTCCGTTCACTCATCGTGCGAATGGCCTTGTAGGTGCAGCTTACCGTCTTCGTACTATGTATGGTGAGATTATCTGTGATGGTAATCACTCTACTCCTGCCGCCTTAAATAATTACTTTATGTCTAAGGGACCTGATTATGCAATCATGATATCCGACGCATTAATGGCAAAAGGAACACCTGTAGGAAGTAAATTTATTTTCGGTGGAAATGAAATCGAGATTTATCCTGATGGAAGTGCACATCTGACCGAAAGTGGTACGCTTGCCGGTTCTACTCTGAGATTAAACGAGGGACTTCGTATACTTGTTGAAGAGGCGCTTGTTCCATTTAACTATGCTATCAACTCTTGTACTATCAATCCAGCGCGTTGCCTTGGCGTTGATGATCGAAAAGGTGCTATCGGAGTCGGAAAAGATGCGGATCTGGTTGTATTGAATTCAGACTATAGCGTTTTACAGACTTATTGCATGGGAAATCCCAAGCTTTAAACTTTTATAAAAAATGAGGTGAAACCCAAGTAAGTTTCACCTCATTTTTATTGGAATATATTTCTTACCACAATTTCTGATACATCTTCACAACATCTTCCTTACTTGGAACACGTGGATTTGTAGCTGTACATGCATCTGCAAGTGCTGCATCTGCCATACGATCAATTGCGTTAAAATATTCTTCTTTTGAAATCGTTCCCATCTGTGAAATCGACAGTGGAATATCCATTTCTTTCAACATGAACTGTACCCAGTTTACAAGCGAACGAACAGTCATAATTTTGTTATAACTGCTAAGTCCTAAAATCTGAGCAACAGTAGCATAACGTTTTACAGCCGGCAGATATTCTTTCTGGCTCTTGCTGTGTTTGTTAATATCACTGTTAAATTCAATAATATGTGGAAGCAGCATTGCATTCGCACGTCCATGTGGAATATGGAATGTTGCTCCTAACTGATGTGCCATACCATGATTTAATCCGAGTGAAGCTGTGTTGAAAGCAAGTCCTGCCAGGCAAGATGCAGAATGCATCTTCTGACGTGCATGTGTATCATTTCCATCAAGATAAGCTCTCAACAAAAATACACCACAAATTTCAATTGCTTTCTCAGCCAAAGCATTCGTAAAATCACTTCTATTTGTACTTACGCACGCCTCTAATGCATGTGTAAATACATCCATACCTGTATCTGCTGTGATTGCCGGTGGCACACTCTTTACTAATTCTGCATCCAGAATTGCTTCATCCGGTGTTAAGTGTTCAGATACTAGCGGATATTTCATTTTTTCTTTTGGATCAGAAACTACGGCAAAAGATGTAACCTCAGAACCTGTTCCACTCGTTGTTGGTATTGCGATCAGTCCAACTTCAGCATACGGCTCTACTCGCAATGCAAACTCACGGATAGATTTTGATGAATCAATTGCTGAACCTCCACCGACTGCAACAAGTACATCCGGTTTGTATTCCAGCATCTTTTTAACGCCTTCTGAAATCTTCTCAATCGGAGGATCCGGAACAACATCTTTGAAAATCTCAAATTCTTTATTTGCACGTTTAAGCGGATCTGTTACCAAATTGAACATACTGCTCTGTGCCATAAATGGATCTGTGATAATCAATACTTTGTTGTATGGGATCTCTGCCAATCTATCTAAAGCCTGATCTCCAAAAAATACTTTTGTCTTTATTTCAAAGCTTCTCATACTATTCTTCCTCTATTCGGGATAAATACATTCAATTCCATACTCTTTAAATGCCTGAAGCCAAACTTCGTCCGGTTTCGCATCTGTAACTACCATACTAATATCTTCCAATGTACCAATCTCTGTAAATGCCGTCTTCCCAAACTTTGAACTATCTACAGCAAGAACTTTTTCTCTTCCTGCATGCAGCATTGTTTTCTTATTGTTTGCATGAAGTTCCTCTGTATCTGTCAGCCCTGTCTCGAGATCAAATCCCTTTGCTGAAACAATTGCCATATCCACATGATAAGAATTTAACATCTTATCAGTCTGCGGACCTACCAGTGCAAATGATCCTTCTCTCATTGCTCCACCTGTTGACAATACATTAACATTAGGTGTATCAAACATTTCTATCAAAATCTCAATTGAATTTGTTATCAATGTCAGATTCTTTCTCTCTTTCAATGCTTTTGCAATATATACAGCTGTTGAACTCGCATCAAGCATAATGCTGGTACCATCTTTAATTCTGGAACTGATCACTTCCGCAATTTTCTGTTTGCTGATCACATTCCTCTTTTTACGGATATTAAATGGTAAATCTACATTTGCATTTTCATTAATTACTGCTCCGCCATAACTTTTTATCGCGAATCCATCGTTCTCAAGCTTTTCCAGATCTCTTCGAATCGTTTCTTCCGATACCTTATAAATCTGACTCAACTCACTTACGACTACCCGACGTTCAGCCTGCAGTTTTTCTAAAATAGCATTTCTTCTCTCTATTGCAAGCATCCCTTTGCCTCCCAGTCATTTTTTTGAGTTATGTAACTGTTTGGTACTTACACAAAATCTGCGTATTACAGTACCAAACAGCCACTGAATCTCTACTTATTCAACTACAGAATCGCATTGCGAATCTGTGCATCTGGATGTGCAATAACAGAAGAATCAAGGAACATTCCGTCCTCTGCTACTACGCTTTTAGCACGTTCGATCGCTGCTTCTACAGCTGCCACCTCACCTGTGAGCATCATGTATGACTTACCACACATACCTCTTGCGATTCTAAGCTCAACCAAATCAACAATTGCTGTTTTTGCAGCTTCATCTGCTGCTACAATAATAGATGTAGCATCATATGTCTCTACAATACCAAGTGCGGATACATCCTCAATTGCTGTGGCACCATAGATTGCCGGAAAAATGGATTCGTGTGGGTTACCGAGCACAAAACTGTTGATCAAGTATCTTCCGTGCAGATTCTTTGCATTATCAACTGCTGCACGAACAGCACTCAGATCTCCTGAAATGATTACGATATATTTTCCCGGACATACGGTCTGTGCTTCAATGATATCGACTTCTGAGGTCTTTACCATAGCATCTGCTGCCACAACACCTGAAGCAACAGTCTTATATTCTACCATTCCAATTGCCTTACTCATTTACCTGCACGTCCTTCCTGAGTTTCTATAATTACATACTTGTCAGTAACTTCACTGACAACTCCATCTATAGATGCGTGGATTCCAACGCTCAATCCCTTAGCTGGTTCTGCAATCATCTGTCCTTTTGTTACTTTGTCGCCCTGTTTTACGATTGCTGCTGCCGGAGCACCAATATGCTGGCTCAGCATAATTTTAACTTTTGAAACAGGAACTACAGACTCATCAAGCGGAGCCTCTTTATTGTATTTTGTCAGATCCAGTCTCGCCATCAGACGTTCCATAGGAACTTTACGATATTCACGTTCCGGTCCAACCGGTTTTGCTTCTACCTGTGGCGGTCTGAGTCCATTTGCTCTTAAGCCAGCTTTATATTCTGCCATTAATGTTCTTGGTGATAATCCCTGCATGCAAGAATACATCTCGCAAAGACCACAAGAAGAACAGAACATTGTATTTACGAAAATATTCGGTTCCTGAACATCTTTACATGTAGCAGCACGCATAAATAAATGTGGCTGGATTGGATGTCCCAGTCTGTTTCTTGGGCAAAGATCTGTACACATTGAACACTGACAGCAACAAGCTGCTGCGCGTTTCAGATCGATACTCGTTTTCTTTCTCTTTTTCTGAATGATCAAATGCTCTTCTGGAAGAACCAGTACTGCATTTGTTGTTTTTGTTACAGGAAGTGAACCACTTCCAATGAATCCCATCATTGGTCCTCCAATAAAGTATACTGGATTCTTTGTTGTAATTCCACCTGCAAGTTTTACTGTATCTTCGATTGTAGTTCCAATAGGAACTCTGACTGTTACCGGGTGATCTACCTCGGCAACAACAGATACCAGTTTATCTACAACCGGAGTACTCTGATTAATTGCTCTGTATGCATTGTATACGGTCTCTACATTAAATACGGCAACTCCCTGTTCAATCGGAAGTCCTCCCGGACGTACCACTTTCTTTGTAACTTCATAGATCAAAACAACTTCATCACCTGCTGGATATACTTCATCCAACAGTCCCAGTCTTACTTCCGGGTATGCTCCGATTACACCATTCAGTGCATCGATAGTCTTTGTATAAGCTTTTTTGATACCAATTACGAGTTCTTTTGCACCAACTGCCTGACCAATCAAATGAAATGTCTCAACAATCTCCTGTGCATATTTTTCCAGTAATTGTCTATGTAATCTCAGTAGTGGTTCACACTCTGCACAGTTAAGGATTAATGTCTCAGCATTTTCATTTAACTTTGCGTATGTAGGGAATCCGGCACCACCTGCACCAACAATACCATTTTGTTGCAATATGTTGCTTAATTCTTTCATATCCATCATTTTCACTACTCCAGTCCTGTTCCGTCATCAATAATTCCAACGATTGCAGCATCGATAGGTGCGTCCTCCATATCAGTTCCTACTCTGGCTGCACTTCCCTGTGCCACCAGTACATAGTCACCAATTCCGGCACCAATCTTGTCGATCGCAATGATCTGATCAGCTCCTCCGGTCTGTACATGCTGCTTCAACACTTCTACAATCATGAATTTATTTCCAACTAATCTTTCGCATTTCCGTGTTGATACAACACTGCCTTTCACTTTTCCTATCAGCATAATCTTCTCCTCTTGCAACCTGTAAGAAATCTATTTGATAATTCTTACTGTATCTCCTGTCGCAATCTTCGCTGCATTCGCTTCATCTGTATCGATATGCATCTCAAGTGTAAAGCTGTCATCTACACGAATCTGTACATTGTTAAATGTTGTTCCTCGTTCATTGTCTGCTTTAACCGAAACGATATCTCCATCATGTACACCTGCTGCCATTGCATCCTGCGGTGCCATGTGAATATGTCTTTTGGCTACAATACATCCTTCATTCAGGTAAATTGCACCTTTTGGTCCAACTACTGCAATTGCAGCGGATCCTGCAATATTGCCGGACTCTCTGATTGGAGCTTTTACTCCAAGACGAAGCGCATCTGTAGCAGAAATCTCTACCTGTGATTTACTTCTGACCGGTCCCAGGATTCTAACATTCTCGATTGCTCTAAGCTTCAGACCAACAATTGTAACTGTCTCATTTGACGCAAACTGTCCGCCCATAAGCCCTTTTTTCTTTGTAAGCTGGTATCCTTCCCCAAACAAAGCTTCTACATGCTCCTGTGTCAGATGGATATGTCTTGCAGACACACCAACCGGAACCACAAAACCATTCTCAGAAGAAGCTTCCTGTTTCTGAATTGACTCCAGCACCATTCTTGTGATTAATTCTATACTTTGATTATCCATAATACGTCTCCTTGTATTATGCGGATTCTCCACAGTTGGAAAATCATATCAATTTATGACATGACAGCCTTACAGTTTTTATTCTGTAAGGCTATCTGTCATCCTGATCGCATTTATTAGTCGATATGTGGAAGAATTTTTTCTACGTCGTTGTGTGGTCTTGGGATTACGTGTGTTGCTACTAATTCTCCAAGTCTTCCAGCTGCGTCTGCACCTGTTTCAACTGCTGCTTTAACTGCTCCAACGTCTCCACGTACCATAACTGTTACAAGACCAGATCCGATTTTCTCTGTTCCTACCAATGTTACCTCTGCTGCTTTAGTCATTGCATCTGCTGCTTCGATTGCTGCTGTAAGTCCTCTTGTTTCTACCATTCCTAATGCTAACTGTGCCATTATTATTTCCTCCTAAAATCTTATATAAATACTATGTTTAATGTTTATTTATCTAAACCGCTAATTTTCAGCATCTTCTCTGTATCCTCTGTAGGTCTTGCGATCTCGTATTCAGCAACAATTCCTGCAAGTTCATTTGCTCTTTTGGTTGCTGCCTCCAGCGCTGCCTTTACATCTGATACGCTTCCACGAAACTTAACCATCACGATCAATGGTACCGGTAATTCGTCTGCATTTGCCGGTTTATTCTTATCAAAAGTCTCCAGTCTTACATTACCTGCTTTGCATCCCGCATCTGCTGCTGCAAATGCAGTTGCCAGTCCGAAGACTTCCAACATGCCTACTGCTTCTCCCATATCATTTCTCCTTCAAGGGGCAGTTATTATTTATTCACAATCGCAATCTTAAGACCCTTCTGCTCTAAGTTTGTAATATGAGCTTCGTTGATCTCTTCCAATGGGAATTTGTGTGTGATAAGTTTTTCCATTGGAAGTCCGATTCCTTTTGCTCTCTTCAAGAAATCAAATGTTGTTGCATAATCTCTCAGTGTATATACCCAAGATCCTACCAATGTGATCTCTTTTGAACAAAGATCAAAGTGTGGGTTAATTGTTGCGTCTCCACCATTGATGAAGAATCCAAGTTCACAAAGTCCTCCACCATTGCGGATGAATTTGTAAATGTTAGCATGAGCTACAGGAGATCCTGTACACTGGAATGCAAAGTCTGCTGCATGTCCGCCAAATGCTTCTTTTACAGCATCTGTAAGTGCATCAATACCTTTATGATTCATGAAGTTAACTGACTTCTCTGCTCCCATTTCTTTTGCGAATGCAAGTCTCTGCTCGTTACCATCAACTGCCACAATATTCTCAATACCCATTGTACGCAAAACAGCGATACAAATCAAGCCGATTGGTCCACATCCCTGAACAACAACACGACTGTTGAATCTTAAGATTCCTGTTGTTTTAGCTCTTTCTACTGCATGGATCAATACTGCACATGGCTCGATGAGGATTCGAGAATCCAGATCAAGATCACTTACATTAAAGATTGAAGATCCTTCTCTGACTAAAATGTAATCTGAGAACCATCCATTCAAATGAATATCATCATCTGGAAGTAATCCGTATACATCAGCTCCACCGATATTCTTCTTGTTCAAATCGAACATCTCGATCTCCGGATCATCTTTAAAAATCATACATGTTACAACTTTGTCTCCGACTTTCAGTGGTTTTCCTGCACTGTCAACTTTGACATTTTTACCCATTTTTACGATTTCTCCTGTACCCTCATGTCCAAGAGCAACTGGGATCAATCCAAATGGATCTCTCTTGAATTCGTGTGCGTCTGTTCCGCAGACTCCACAACCTTCTACTTTAACAAGAATATCTCCGTCACCAACTTCTGGGATTGGGAATTCTTTGATATCATAATGCTCCAGAGATGTCAGCATAGCTACGCGTGCTGTCTTTGGAATTGCCTGGCTTGCTGGTGCCGGCGCACTTGCTGCAGGTGCTGCAACAGGTGATTTTAACATATTTTCAAGTACCTGTTTTACAACTTCTTCTACGTTTGCAGAATTCATTTCCATTGTGTTACCCTCCATATTATTATCTGATACACAAGCTGTCTGTCATAACACATCTTCTTCTCTTAGTAAATGTGCTTGCGCTTGTCAGTCCTTCTCCTGTACGGCTTGCGATTGTGAAAGTACAGAATCCTTCACCGCCAAAGCCAAGTGCTGAATACGAAGGTCCATTCTTTACAAGAATAGCTGTATCAATTGCTTTTGCATATTTTGTAATGTTATCCACATTCTTTGAATGGATATGTGCAGAATGTCTGTTGCCATGCTCCAGCCATACTGCCTGTTCTACTGCATCATCAAAATCTTTCGCTCTGACAACACCGAGAATTGGCATCATCAATTCTTCTGCGATCAATGGATGCTCCTTTGGTCCTTCAAATGTGATACATCTGATATTGTCCGGAACCTGAACTCCGATCATACCAAGTAATGTTTTAGCATCTCTACCTACACATTTACGATTTAATTTTCCACCTTTGAGAACTACTTCTGTCAGTGCATCCTGCTCTTCTTTTGATGCAAGATAACATCCCTGTTCACTTACCATGTAGTGCATCAATTCATCTGCAATAGAATCTACTGCAACGATTTCTTTTTCTGCGATACATGGGAGGTTGTTATCAAATGTACATCCGTTAACAATATCTTCTGCTGCTTTACGGATGTCTGCTGTCTCATCTACCAGTGCCGGTGGGTTACCTGCTCCGGCTCCGATTCCTCTCTTACCAGAAGAAAGCACTGCTGTTACTACACCAGGACCTCCTGTAGCTGCAATCAAAGGAATATCTTTATGTTTCATCATGACAGCACTTGTTTCCATCGTAGGTTTTTCAACAGTAACTGCGATGTTATCCGGACCGCCTGCTTCGATGGATGCTTCATTTAACATATTTACTGCATAAATAGAAGTCTTAATTGCCGCTGGATGTGGGTTGAATACAACTGTATTACCTCCTGCCAGCATTCCGATTGTATTACACAGAACTGTCTCACTTGGGTTTGTACAAGGAGTAATTGCTCCAATAACTCCAAATGGTCCCATCTCGATCAATGTAAGTCCTCTATCACCTGACCATGCAGTTGTTGTAATATCTTCTGTTCCAGGTGTTTTTTCAGCAACGAGCTGATGTTTTAAAATTTTATGTCCAACATTTCCCATGCCTGTTTCCTGCACACCCATATGTGCAAAAGTTTCAGCATTTTCTTTGATTTTTGTTCTAATGTTAGAAATGATTTTTTCTCTCTGATCCATAGACATCTTAGCAACGATTTTCTGTGATTTCTTCGCAGCTTCAATTGCTTCGTTCATGTCTTTGAATACTCCATGATTACCAGTCACATCGGCAGAAATCTGCATCTTTGCAACAACTTCTTTAACGATGTCCTGAATCATCTGTTCATTTACAGACACGCTAATACCTCCTTAAAAGCTTCTTTTCCATAAGCAGCAAGCTCTGTGTCTTCTTTTGCACTGCCACCGCTTACACCTAAAGCTCCGATTATTTTGCCATCTGCTTCCAGCACCTCTCCACCGCCGAAGATTACGATCTTACCTTCATTAGTGAACTGAATACCATATAACTCTTTACCAGGCTGGCTTAGTTCAGCCAGCTTTGCGGTAGACATTTTTAAGCTTGCCGAAGTAAATGATTTGTTCAACGCAATGTCGAAACTTGCTATATAAGCACCATCCATGCTCTGGACTGCCACCGGTCTCCCTGCGGCATCCGCAACTGCAACTACTACGTTCAATCCCATCGTCTCTGCCTTCGCCTTCACTTTATCGATCAGACTATTTGCCTTATCCAATGTCATCTTGTTCTTTTTACATTTACAGACATGTCCTTGTGCATGGTGAGAACCGTTCGCATTCATCCCTTCCAGCACAGCCTTCACTGCATTGGAAATATCCTGTTCGTTCATACCAGTCCTCATTTCTTATATATAAATTATTTTCCTAACTGTTCCATAACTTTCTTTGTGATAGAAGCAATCAGGTCTGCATCTACAGATGCTGCTTCGTGTGATCCACAGTTTCCTCCACATGAGTGGCAGTTTGGTTTACCAGCTTTTGCATTTGGGCAAAGGTTTGCAGGATGTTTTCCTGGAAGTCCCATCTGTCTTCTGATTTCGTAAAGTTTTTCAACCTGCTCTTTGTTCAGTTCCTGTGGTCCACCGATCTGCATTGTCTGCCATAACAGGCGAGCGTAGAACTCTACTGACTCCATTTTGTGGTATGCATTTAATAAAGAATCAGAATATGTTAATGCTCCGTGGTTCTCAAGAAGAACTGCATCAAAATACTGAAGGTATTCAGAAACTGCATCTGGAATCTCCATTGTAGAAGGTGTACCATATTTAGCAACCGGAACACATCCAAGAGCGATAACTGCTTCTGGCATGATTGGCTGTGTCAAAGGAATACCTGCGATTGCAAATGTTGTTGCATAAAGTGGATGAGCATGTACTACAGAATTAACATCTGGTCTTTCTTTGTAAACACGCATGTGCATCTTGATCTCTGATGATGGTTTGAATCCTGGGTTAGCCTGGATTACATTACCATTAGCATCTACTTTACAGATATACTCTGGTGTCATAAATCCTTTACTTACTCCTGTTGGTGTGCAAAGGAATTCGTTGTCGTTCAATTTTACTGAAAAGTTACCATCATTTGCTGCAACCATTCCACGATTATAAACGCGTCTACCGATCTCACACATCTCTTTTTTGATTTCATACTCGTTAACCATTCTTGTTTCCTCCTTGGATTTTACAAAAAATTTGTTTTTTGTTATTTCTAACTTGATTCTACCACACAACCCCACAACAGTCAATCAGATCTTGTGTTGTTTTTGTTGGTTTTCACCTTTTACTTTTACTGTTTTTCAGTTTACTCTTATCTGTTCCTATTGTATCGGAAATGTTTTTCAAGTTATTCACATATCGTTTTATTTTTTGATATTTTTTTGTGAAATATCAGGATATAATCCTGTCTTCTTATACAACATATATCGTTACTATTCACACTACGTGTGATCAGCTATCATCCGCCGATCTGACACTCGATTCCCGATGTCATCTCAGCTACTTTTAATAGCTTTTGCATATGTTCATTTGTCGGAGGTTTTACATCCCCCATCAAATACTCTCGATTCAACCCGGTGTATTTATCCTGTCCTAATCTATGGTATGGCAACAAATGCATACGTTTTACATTAGGAAGTGTCGCTGTATAAGCTGCAATTTGACGGATTTCCTCTTCTGTATCATTGAACCCCGGTATAACCGGAACTCTTATGCTAAGTTCTGTCATTCCAGACTTTGCAATCTTCATCGCATTTTCTATCATCAGTTCATTGGAACGTCCGGTAAACTCTTTATGCTTTCTTGGATTCATATGTTTAATATCAAGCAGATACTGATCTAAATATGGAAGCAGTTTTTCAATTGTCTCCCATTTTGCACATCCCATACTCTCCATTGCTGTACTAATTCCGCTTTCTTGTGCAGCTTGAAGCAACGCTGTTGCAAATTCCGGCTGGCAAAGGCTTTCTCCTCCTGACAGAGTCAAACCTCCACCTGTTCTCCAGTAATACTGACGATCTTTCTCCACCGTCTTCATCACTTCCGCAACAGTCACATCACGCCCTATCACTTTCGGTTTTCCCTGCACCATCATCGTCTGGATATCATATTCCTGCGATTCCGGATTACAGCACCAGCGACAGCGAAGTACACAGCCTTTCAAAAACACAATTGTTCTAATTCCATTTCCATCATGAATAGAGTATCGCTGAATATCGAAAATACGACCTTTCGTATTCCAGTATGCTTCCATGTTGTCTGTTCCTTTCTTGTATCACTGTTCAAATGCGAACTGTAATATTTTAAAATCCCTGCTCTGTTCTGCGAATGATATCATCCTGCAAAGATTTTGATAATGTTGTGAACAATGCACTATAACCTGCAACACGAACAACCAAATGTTTATACTGTTCCGGATGTTTCTGTGCGTCCAACAATGTTTCTCTGCTGACTACGTTAAACTGCATATGACTTCCTTTTTGATCAAAGTAAGAACGAATCAATCCTACAAAATTCTCAAGGCCTCTTCTTCCGCTTAATGCAGATGGGTGGAACTTCTGATTAAATAATGTTCCGTTTGATGCAATTCCATGATCCAGTCTTGAAACCGAATTAGCTGCTGCTGTTGGTCCATTCACATCTTTACCGGCTGATGGAGAAACGCCATCTGCTACAGGCTGATATGCCAGTCTTCCATCCGGTGTTGCCCCAGTCTGTGCTCCCAGAGGAACATTTGCAGATACCGGATAAAGACCTGCCTGGAACTGTCCGCCTCTTGGATTGTGATATTTCAACATTGGCTTTGTATATGTATAAGCAACATCTCTTGCAAATGCATCTACTTCCGGATCGTCATTACCAAATTTTGGAACTTCTTCGATCATCTTAAGGATGCGCTCTCCATTTGCCTTTGCTTCCGGAGATTCAACTGCTGCCACTACACTCTGTAAAATTGCTGCAATCTCTGTCGGTCCTACCTGCTGTCCGGCTGCTGCCATATCCTGTGCAACTTCTGATGTCATCGCTGCAATGTCTTCCTGATTCAAGCCATGACCATAGTTTGTTGTCAAAGCTTCTTTCAGTTCTTTCATTGACAATTTTTTCTCGTCATATACAAGTGTTTTCACTGCATATAACGAATCTGCCATATTTGCAATTCCAAATCCCTGTGGTCCTGTGAAATTATAAACAGCTCCACCTTCCTGCACCGATTTACCATTCTTCATACAGTCATCGATCATAGATGATAAGAATGGTAACGGACATCTCTCAGCATGTGCCATATCTATTGCATTATCTGCGTTAACCAACAATTTGATCATGTATTCCATCTGAACTTTATAAGCATGGTAGAACTTCTCAAATGTATCCATATCTTCCACATTACCTGTCTGTGGTCCAACCTGAACGCCTTTGTCCTTACCATTGTGGAATACCAGTTCCAATGGACGGCACATATTAAAGAATGCTGCATCATGCCATCCGTCTGTCTTACCGGCTTTCTGTGGTTCTACACAGCCGATAATGTTATAATCTCTTGCATCTTCCAGTGTTACACCTCTGCTCATCAATGAAGGAATGATCACTTCATCATTATAATAAGCCGGAAGTCCAATACCGGTTCTTGTCAGTTCTGCTGCTTTGATCATCAGATCATGAGGTGTTCCATTCCATACACGGATAGAAAGTGATGGTGCCGGAAGAAATACATGATGCGAAGCATCAATACACATAAATGACAAATCATTTGTCACATCGATTCCTTCTGAATTCTGTCCACCAACAATCATATTCTGGAACAAGCTATATCCTGCAAATCCCTCTGCTGAAGCACCGTCACGACATTTGTTTAAGTCATTCAACTTAACAAAAATACAATCAATCAATTCCTGTGCAAACTCTCTTGTAAGTTTGCCGCTATCGAGATCCTTCTTATAATAAGGATACATGTACTGATCAAATCGTCCCGGTGAAATAGAATGTCCACTCGATTCAATCTGAAGCAGCTGCTGTACAAACCAAAATGACTGACATGCTTCATAAAAGCTTGTTGCACCTTTTTCTGGTACATTTACACAGTTCTGAGCAATCTGAAGTAATTCCAGTTTTCGTTTTTCATCTGTGCATTTCTGCGCCTCATCCAGTGCAAGCTGTGCATATCTTCTTGCATAATTGATTGCTGCATTACAACTAATGATCATTGCCTGCAGAAGTCTTGACTTCTTCTGGTAATTACCATCTGCATAGCTGATTGATGCAAGTTCAGCTTCTGCCTTTTCTCTGATCCCTGCAAATCCAATATCTAACACTTCCCAGTATTTTACTGTAACGTGTCCTACACCATTATAGAAATAGTTTCCAGGTGTGAACATATTATGTTCCATTGCAGTCAATGTCTCAGGTTCCATGTAAGCAGTTGCCAGTTCACTAGTTGTTTTTCCTTTCCAATAGGCATCTGCTTCTTTGATTTCCTGCTTTGTCTGCTCAGAAATGTAAAATGGATCTGCTGATCTGGTCTCTACTGTATCAAACTCTGCTTCCAGCCACTCATATGAGAATTCTGGATATGTCTGACATCCTCTTGGTGCAAGTGTTGTACTACCAACAATCAGCTCAAGATCACGAATCACGATTGGAATATTTTCCAATATATGTTCAAATGCTTTCGCACGACGTATAATGATTGGTTCATTCTCTGTCTGCTTGTAAGATTCTGTGATCAGCCTTGCTCTGGCTGACTCAATCTCCGGCATCTTCGCATAAAGATTCTCGACCAGTTTAGGGATTCTATCCGATTTCGGAATAGCCGTATTATCATAGGTATATAGTCCCATTTTTCGTTCTTCTCCTTTCCTCTGCCCAGTTATTGTTATTATACTTCATGAACGCCATTAAGTCAACGAAATCACAACAAATCCCAACACTTTTATCCGTATAAACAATTCTGAAAACAACATAATCCCACATTTTCATGTTGGTTTTCGTTCTAAACATCTCTTTTTTTCGCATTTTTATATTGACATCCGTCATAAAACAATCCATACTGGGTTTAAAGTATTTAACATAATTTTATTTTAATATATTTTTTAATAAATTGCATCTATTTTTTACTCAATAACAAACTTATTTATACATTTTAAACAAAAGGAAAGTGAGGGATTTGTTGTGTTTTCTATTGAACTAGACATTCATACTCATACAATTGCCAGTGGTCACGCATCCACCGCAACCATCACTGATATGGTAAAAGCTGCTTCTGCTGCTCACTTAAAATTACTTGGAATATCCGACCATGGCCCGGCGACATTAGGAGGCGGAAAACCTTCTTATTTCCGCAGTCTCCCTATGGCTGCCCGCAAACGGCTTGGGGTAAATATGCTTTATGGTATCGAGGCTAATATTACAGATTACAATGGAACTTTAGATTTGGAAGATTCTTTACTTGCAGGACTTGACTATGTCATTGCCAGTATTCATAAACCTGTCCTCAAACCTGGTACAGAAGCTGAAAATACAAAGGCTTATCTTCGTGCTATGGAGAATCCTTTTGTATCTATTCTCGGGCACTGCGATGATGTCAAATATCCTGTTGATTATTTGGCAATTATCAAATCTGCAATGGAACATCAGGTCATATTAGAAATTAACAATAGTTCACTTAGCCCGGATGGATATCGCGGAGATACAAAATTTAACGATTTGATGATTTTGAATTTGTGCAAACATTTTCATTATCCGGTGTTGTTATCGAGCGACAGCCACGGTCCGGAACATGTGGGAGATTTTCGATATGCGTTAGAATTGGTGGAGCAGGCGGAATTTCCAAAAGAGTTGGTGTTGAATTATTCAACTAATGAATTGATGAGCTGGCTGGAGAAGCGGAAAGTTGCTATTTAATTCAGGACATCCCACAAGCAAGAAAAAGACTATGCACTCCTGCTCAGCTTCGTCGGGCAAGCCCGACTCCAATTCGCTGGATTGCATAGTCTTTTCTTTCTTGGAAGTGTAGCGTGATTGAAATAAGTGGAGCGATGAGGGATTTACTTTTCTGGAATCTGATGTATCTATATCCTGGGATTATTTGCTGTCGCAGATGCTCTTTTGGCAGCTGATGTATCTGCGCTGGCTTAATATTCGCTGTTGCAGATGCTCTTTTTTAGACCAATGTATCTACATCTTGCTCTTTTCATGACTTGCAGATGCTCTTCAGCCTGCCCGGCATGTACAATTGCATCTACGTCTTGCCTTTTCTAGAGCTTGAGGATACTTCCTCCGCAAATTTTGCATCTGCACTCCATGTTTTCCATACCTTGCAGATACTCCTCAGTAAAATTACGCATCCACAACTTGTTCTTTCTATACCCCGCAGATACTCCCCAGTAAATTACGCATCCGCAACCTGCTCTTTCTATGCCTTACGGATACTCTCCCATCAAAATTCTGCATCTTTAATCTCCGAAAATCCATTATCACAGATATCTCCACTAAAATTACATCCTCGACGCTTGTTCAGCAAAGTTCTGCTCTTTTGTTCATCTAGCATGCGATAACGTACAAAACAAAAAATTGATATAAGAAATTCGAGCGAATATGGAGTGAGCGTTGGAGACACTTAGAGCATAAATTTTTGCATTAATGAATTTGAACGAATATGTTTGAAGCTGCATAGCAGCAAGTTTGAGTTCAAATTCATTTGCTTTTCGCAAAAATTTACGCTCTTATGTGTCTCCCGTTCATGGAATCTGAGCAAGAATTCTTATATCAATTTTTGTAAATGACGTATTGCCATTTAATGAACTAAATAGAAATCACCCAGTAAACCACCCCCAGTGCCCAACTTGTAACCACGCCATACAGCAGTACAGGTCCGGCAATTGTAAAAATCTTCGCCCCGATTCCAAAAACCTGGCCTTCTTTCTTATATTCAATTGCCGGGGCGGCAACAGAATTGGCAAATCCGGTTATTGGGACGAGTGCCCCGGCACCACCCCAATTTGCAATCTTGGAATATACGTTCAGTCCGGTTAGGATAACACTGAACAGAACAAGAACTATAGCAGTCCAGGCACCACAATCTTTTTCAGATAAGCCCAGAGTCTTACAATAGTTTGAAATCAGCTGTCCGAGGGTGCAGATGCTTCCGCCGGTTAAAAAGGCTTTGAGCATATTTGTCCAGACATTATGGACGGGAGTATGTTGTTTTACATAATCCTGATATTGCTTTTCTTTTATCTGTTTTTCTAATGGAGTCATAAAGAAGTCCTTCTTTCTAAAAATTTCTTAAGATAAACATAGCATTTACAAATCCAAACAATTCTATGCACGAATATATTTTGCAGAAGAGAGGAAAACTAAGGCAAAGAAAGAGAATAAATAACCAAAAAAAACAAAATGAAGTGAATAACTTCAGGAAACGAGGGTGACGATTTGGAAAAAGAAATGTTGATTTGTGGAAAGCAGAGCATCCGTTTTCGGAAAGCACCTTATATTATAAGTGCGGCATCTGTAGTCGGTTCAAAGGAATTTGCAGGGCCACTTGGAAAACGCTTTGATTTTCATGCGGAAGATGATTTGTTTGGAGGAAAAACATGGGAAGAAGCGGAGAGTAATATGCAGCGGAAGGCTTGTATACTTGCTTTGCAAAAGGTAAATATGAATGAATCGCAGATACGATATTTGTATGGTGGAGATTTGCTGAGACAGGGGATTGCCACTTCGATGGGAACGGAAAGTCTGCAGATTCCTACATTTGGATTGTATGGAGCATGTTCTACATCGGGGGAAGCACTGGCGCTTAGCTCAATGGCAGTGGCGGCAGGATACGGAGAGGCTATGCTGGCTGTAACCTCGAGTCATTTTGGCAGTGCAGAAAAAGAATTTCGTTTTCCGCTTGGGTATGCAAGTCAAAGACCATTGTCTGCACATTGGACTGTGACAGGGAGCGGCGCTTTTATTGTTGCCAAAGATGCATCTATAAGTCATGTGCGAATCAGTGGCGTGACGATTGGAAAAATTGTAGATTATGGATTGAAAGATTCACAGAATATGGGAGCGTGTATGGCTCCGGCAGCCATGGATACAATCTTAATGAATCTAAAGGATTTTGATCGGCAGGCAGAAGATTACGACAGGATCATTACAGGAGATTTAGGAGCTGTGGGGCAAAAGCTGTTGTTAGATATGATTTATAAAAAAGGTGTAGATCTGCAGGAAAAACATTTGGACTGTGGGATGCTTATATTTGATGCAAAGGAGCAGGATACACATGCAGGGGGAAGCGGGTGCGGATGTGCGGCAGTCACGCTTGCGTCCTATATTTTACCAAAGGTAGAAAAAGGAGAATGGAAACGAATCCTATTCGTACCGACAGGAGCATTGATGTCGACAGTCAGTTTTAATGAAGGTGCAAGCGTGCCGGGAATTGCACATGGAATTATATTGGAGCATTGTAATTAAAAAGAGCGAGGAGAAAAGATATGGACTATATTAACGCATTTTGGGTAGGAGGCGCAATCTGCGCATTGGTTCAAATATTAATGGACCGCACGAAAATGATGCCGGGAAGGATTATGGTACTTTTAGTCTGCAGTGGTGCAGTGCTTGGATTTTGCAATCTATACGAACCATTCCAAACATTTGCCGGAGCCGGGGCAAGCGTTCCACTGCTTGGATTTGGAAATACATTGTGGCAAGGCGTAAAAGAAGCTGTTGAAAAAAACGGACTGCTTGGATGTTTTCAGGGAGGATTTACCGCGGGGGCAGCAGGTACAGCGGCAGCTCTGATATTTGGATACATTGCATCCTGGATATTTGAGCCTAAGATGAAAAAGTGAAATATTTTTACGCAGATTTAACAAACATCCATTTTTACATTTTACAAGTTCCCCGTATTATACAACTTGTAAACAAAATATAGCTTAAAAACAAGGAGATATTTGTAAAAATGAAAATGAAAAAATTAGTTGCAGTATTAGCAGTAGTAGGAATGACAGGAGTTATGATGGCAGGATGCGGAAGCAGTTCGGCTGCAGCAAATACAGATTCTGATGCAGCATCACAGGATCAGGCAAGTGACTGGGATAGCTCAAATGATATTTCAATCGTATCAAGAGAAGATGGTTCCGGTACAAGAGGAGCATTTATCGAATTATTTGGAATTGAAGAAAAACAAGGTGATCAGAAAGTTGATATGACAACTGAAGATGCACAGATCACAAACAATACATCTGTTATGTTGACAACAGTTGCAAAAGATGATTACGCAATCGGATATGTATCACTTGGTTCTTTGGATGACAGTGTAAAGGCATTGAAAATTGATGGAGCAGAAGCAACAGAAGAAAACATCAAAGATGGCAGCTACAAAGTATCAAGACCATTTAACATCGCAACAAAAGGTGACCCGACAAATGAAGTTGCAAAAGATTTCATTGACTATATCCTGAGCAAAGACGGACAGCAGGTAATCTCAGACAACGGTTACATTTCAAATGATGATGCAGCAGATTACGCCGGAACAGCTCCTTCAGGAAAATGTGTAGTAGGTGGTTCTTCATCTGTATCACCAGTAATGGAAAAATTGATTGAGGCTTATAAAAAAGTAAATCCAAATGCAGAAATCGAACTTCAGACATCAGACTCTACAACAGGTATGACATCTACAATCGAGGGAAGCTATGATATCGGTATGGCATCTCGAGAATTGAAAGATTCAGAGACATCAGAAGGATTGAAAGCAACAGTAATCGCAACAGATGGTATTGCAGTAATCGTAAACAATAATAACCCAGCAGATGAACTGTCAAGTGAGCAGGTAAAAGAAATCTACACAGGTTCATACACAACATGGGATGAGGTCGCAGAATAATATGAAATCAAAAGCATGGATTGAGAAATTCATGCAGGGAGTGTTCTTTGTTGCCGCTTGTGCTTCGGTGCTGGCGGTAGCACTCATTTGTATCTTTCTTTTCGCAAATGGAATCCCTGCAATGAAGGAAATCGGATTTGGTAAATTCATAAGCGGAACAATGTGGAAACCGAAAAATGAAATATTTGGAATTTTCCCAATGATTATTGGAAGTATTTATGTGACTGCAGGTGCAATCATTATCGGTGTTCCGATTGGAATTCTGACCTCCGTATTTATGGCAAAATATTGTCCAAAACAAATTTACAGACCATTGAAAATGGCAACAGAGCTTCTGGCAGGAATCCCTTCCGTTGTATATGGATTTTTCGGAATGGTAGTATTGGTTCCGTTGATCCGAGATTTCGGAAGAGCACTGAAAGGTGCAGGAGTGGTTCGCTCATCCGGAAATGGAAGCAGTATTTTGACTGCATCGCTCCTTCTTGGAATGATGATCCTTCCGACGATCATCGGAACAACAGAAGCTGCGATCAGAGCAGTACCGTCACAGTATTATGAAGGTTCGCTTGCTTTGGGAGCAACAAAAGAAAGAAGCATTTTCAGAGTTATGATCCCGGCTGCTAAATCTGGTGTCATCGCAGGAATTGTCCTTGGTATCGGACGTGCGATCGGTGAGACAATGGCTGTTATCATGGTAGCAGGAAATCAGGCGAGAATGCCGGAAGGAATTCTCAAGGGAGTGCGAACCTTGACAGCAAACATTGTAATCGAAATGGGATATGCCACAGATCTTCACAGAGAGGCATTGATCGCAACAGGAGTTGTACTTTTCGTATTTATTTTGATCATTAACTTTAGTGTAGCATTGTTGAATAGGGGGAAAGATCGTGAGTAAAGAAGCTAATAATACAACATTTACGGATAAGCTGAAGATGTATCTGGCACATCCGGGGTCTATGATTCTGATGCTTCTTGTTATGCTCTCAGCAATTATCACATTTACGGTATTGATTTTCCTGATTGCATATATTTTGGTTCATGGAGTCCCTTATATTAAACCTTCACTGTTTTCACTGCATTACACATCGGAAAATGCATCTTTGATGCCGGCACTTATCAATACAATCATTATGACTTTTCTTTCATTACTGATCGCAGTGCCATTTGGGATTTTTGCAGCAGTATTCCTGGTTGAATATGCAAAACGTGGAAATAAATTTATGGACGTGATCCGACTGACGACAGAGACATTATCAGGAATCCCATCCATCGTTTACGGACTGTTCGGAATGTTATTTTTTGTAAATACATTAGGCTGGGGATTCTCATTGATCGCAGGAGCATTTACATTAGCAATTATGATTCTTCCATTAATCATGCGTCAGACAGAAGAGTCGTTAAAATCGGTACCGGACTCATTTCGCGAAGGAAGCTTTGGTTTAGGTGCAGGAAAACTTCGTACCGTATTCCGTATCGTACTTCCGTCAGCCGTTCCGGGAATACTGGCAGGTGTGATTCTGGCAATCGGCCGTATTGTAGGTGAGACAGCAGCGCTTATGTATACTGCCGGAACAGTGGCAAAAGTGCCAAACAGTATCTTTGGCTCAGGCCGTACACTGGCTGTACATATGTACAACTTGTCAAGTGAAGGCCTGTATATGAATCAGGCATATGCGACAGCAGTAATCTTGCTGATACTGGTAGTTGGTATCAATACATTATCAGGCGTGATCGCAAAACGTCTTGCGAAAGCATAAGAAAGGAAAGAACAATGTCAAAATTAAGTATTCAGAATATTGATCTATATTACGGTGATTTTAAAGCACTTAAGAATATCAATATGGAAATCGAAGAAAATAAAATCACCGCATTTATCGGACCAAGTGGATGCGGTAAGTCTACATTGCTCAAATCCATCAACAGAATGAATGATCTGGTGGAGGGCTGCAGAATTGAAGGAGATATCCTCTTAGATGGAAAGAGCGTATTTAAAGGAATGGATGTCAATCTTTTAAGACGCCGTGTCGGTATGGTATTTCAGAAACCAAATCCATTTCCAATGAGCATTTACGACAATATTGCGTATGGCCCTCGTACTCATGGAATCCGTTCAAAAGCAAAGCTTGATGATATTGTGGAAAAATCATTGAGAAATGCGGCAATTTGGGATGAGTGTAAAGACAGATTAAAGAAAAGTGCACTTGGTATGTCCGGTGGACAGCAGCAGAGATTGTGCATTGCCAGAGCATTGGCAGTAGAGCCGGAAGTCCTTCTGATGGATGAACCGACTTCGGCACTGGACCCGATTTCTACATCTAAGATTGAAGACCTTGCACTGGAATTGAAAAAAGATTATACTATCGTTATGGTAACGCATAATATGCAACAGGCAGTACGTATATCAGATAACACTGCATTTTTCCTTCTTGGAGAAGTTGTAGAATACAATGAGACAGAAAAATTATTCTCTATTCCGTCAGATAAGAGAACAGAAGATTATATTACAGGGAGGTTTGGTTGATTTATGCGTAATCGATTTGACAGACAGTTACAATTATTGGATGAAGAACTTACTCACATGGGTGAGCTTTGTGAGGTTGCTATCGCCAATGCAACAAATGCATTGACAGAAGGAGATTTGGAGCAAGCACAGGCGGTGATCGAAGCGGATGAAGAGATTGACCAGCTGGAAAAAGAGATAGAAGGTCTGTGTATGAAATTATTACTTCAGCAGCAGCCGGTAGCAAGAGATCTGCGTAGGATTTCAGCAGCGCTTAAGATGATCACAGATATGGAGAGAATCGGAGACCAGACTTCTGATATCGCAGAGATTGTGATCTCAACTAGAAGAAATACCCCAACGCAGTTGAAGAAGTTAAACGAGATGTCTGTAGCAGCAAGTAAGATGGTGCGTGACAGCGTGACAGCTTATGTTGAGAAGGACCTTGAGCTTGCAAGAAAAGTAATGCTTGAAGATGATACTGTAGACCAGTATTTTGATGAGATCCGCGAAGAGATGATAGCGTTCATCAAAGAAGAACAAGGAAACAAAGGTAAAGAGATTTTTGACCTGATCATGATCGCTAAATATTTGGAGCGAATTGGAGACCATGCAACCAATATTGCAGAGTGGGTTGAATTTTCTATTACAGGAAGCCATAGAAGCGAAGTTGTTTAGAGGAATGGTGGTTGCTGGGACGGGGGTGCCGGTTGGGGACGGGGGTTAGTGGCTCTTTTGGGCTTGCCCAAAAGAGCCACTAACCCCCGTCCCCACCGGCCCCCCACGTCCCCACCGGCCCCCCACCAGCAACCTTCAACAATCAAAAAAAGAAAGGGAGCTTGCGATGATTTATTGCGTAGAAGATGATGATAACATTCGCGAACTGGTAGTCTATACATTGGAATCAACAGGATTGGAAGCAAAAGGGTTTGCAGAGGGCAGATCCTTTTTAGAGGCTCTGGCGTTTGATACACCAGAGCTCGTTTTGCTGGATATCATGCTTCCGGGAGAAGACGGAATGCAGATTCTGCATAGACTGAAAAGTTCGTCAAAAACAAAAGATATTCCGGTCATTATGGTGACTGCGAAGGGAACAGAATACGACAAGGTAATAGGACTTGATTCCGGAGCAGACGATTATGTGACAAAACCATTTGGTATGATGGAGCTTGTCTCAAGGATCAAAGCTGTCCTGCGCCGTACCGGAAGAACAAAGACAGATTCTTCTGAACTTGAGATAAATGGAGTGAAGATGGATCTGAAAAAACATGAAGTTACAGCAGACGGTAAGACAATTGTTCTTACACTAAAAGAATTTGAGCTGCTAGAGAAATTGATGAAGAATCAAAATATTGTGCTGACCAGAGATCAGCTTCTCACAGATATCTGGGGGTATGATTTTGATGGTGAGACAAGAACGGTAGACGTACATATTCGAACACTCAGACAGAAGCTTGGAGAGTACGGATCGATGATAGAAACAATTCGAGGAGTGGGATATCGCATTGGAGAAACGAATGAGAGATAAGATTCAAAAAAGTATGATTTTTATCTTGGCAATAACCATTATTATTTCATATGGATTTGTTTCCTTTTTTGTATATAATCAAAGTCTGGGGATTTTGGAAACAGATGTGTGCCAGGAAGCGAAGTATATTGAAAAAGCAATAGAGATTACCGGGACACAATATCTGGAAGAACTCGATGGAGTAGATGCAAGGACCCGCATCACAAGGATTGCACAAGACGGAAAGGTGCTTTACGATTCCAGGGGTGATGAGAGTACACTGGATAATCACAAAGACCGGGTGGAAGTACGTGAAGCATTGAAAAATGGAGTCGGTGAGGATATCCGTATGTCCGATACCGTTGGAAAAGAACTCTATTATTATGCAGTCCTTTTAGACGATGGCACAGTCCTTCGTGTGGCAAGAAATATGGACAGTCTGATAAGCACGGCAATTCAGATATTTCCTGTGATGGCAGTGATCGCGGCAATCGTGCTTGCATTTGTATATATACTCGGCAGATGGCAGACAGCAAGACTCATTCGTCCGATCAATGAGCTGGATATAGAGCATCCTCTGGATAATGAAATTTATGAGGAGCTGGACCCGCTTTTGGAGGCAATCGATAAACAGAACAAAGAAAAAGATGCAGTGGCAAATATGAGAAAAGAATTCTCGGCAAACGTTTCCCATGAGCTAAAAACACCGCTGACTTCAATATCCGGTTATGCAGAAATTATGAAAAATGGCCTTGTAAAACCGGAGGATATCCAGAAATTTTCCGAGCGCATTTACAAAGAAGCAAGAAGGCTTATTACCCTCGTAGAAGATATCATCAAACTGTCAAAACTTGATGAAGAATCAGTAGAGTTAGAGAAAGAAGAAGTCAATCTGTATGATATGACGAGGGAAATCGTAAGCCGCCTTTCTATGCAGTCATCTGCAAAGCATGTCAGGATGATTTTGGAAGGAGAGTCAGTGACTTATACAGGTATCCGTCAGATATTAGATGAGATGATTTATAACATTTGCGAGAATGCAATAAAATACAATCGTCCCGGAGGAAGCGTGAGCATTTGGGTAGGCAATACGCTGGAAGGTCCAAAGGTAAGCGTAACGGATACAGGAATCGGAATACCGAAGGAACATCTGGAGAGAATTTTCGAAAGATTCTACCGGGTTGACAAAAGCCATTCCAAAGAAATCGGTGGAACGGGACTGGGGCTTTCTATTGTAAAACATGGAGCATTGCTTCACCAGGCAAAGGTATCCGTAGATAGTACAGTCGGGGAAGGAACACGGATTTCCATAGTGTTTTCTAAGAATAAATAAAATCAATTTGACAATTTACCGTATCAAAGTTATAATAACGAAGAACAAGGGCGTTTTCTAAAGGTAGAGAACGCCCATTTTTCACTTTATAGGAAATTCGAAGCGGACTTGTCCGTTTCATTTCTAATATTGAAGTATGTTTGGAGGGTTCGATAATGCACAACTATACACGTGAAGATATTCTGAAAATGGTAGAGGAAGAAGATGTAGGATTTATCCGTCTGCAATTTACAGACATTTATGGAACGATAAAAAATATGGCAGTCACTGTCAGTCAGTTGGAAAAAGCATTGGATAACAGATGCGTATTTGATGGTTCATCGGTAGAAGGATTCGCAGAACTCGGTGAATCAGATATGTATTTATATCCGGATCTGAATACATTTGAGATTTTCCCATGGAGGCCACAACAAGGAAAAGTTGCACGTATGATCTGTGATGTGCATTATCCGGATGGAAGACCATTTGAACTGGATCCGCGTTATATATTGAAAAAGGTTGTAAAAGAAGCCGAAGAAATGGGGTATACGCTGAAAGCAAGTCCGGAGTGCGAATTTTTCCTCTTCCACACAGACGAGGATGGAATTCCGACAACGATCACACATGAGCAGGGAAGCTCATTTGATGTAGGACCTCTGGACCTTGGAGAAAATGCAAGACGAGACATGGTTTTGACATTAGAAGATATGGGATTTAACGTAGAAACATCACATCATGAGCTGGCTCCGGCACAGCATGAAATTGATTTTCATTATGATGATGCGCTTTCAACAGCAGATAATATCGTAACATTTCGTATGGTAGTAAAAACCATTGCAAAGAGACATGGTCTGCATGCGACATTTATGCCGAAACCAAAAATCGAGACAGCCGGTTCAGGAATGCATATGAATCTGTCACTCTGGAAAGATGGCAAAAACATTTTCAGGGATGATACAGATAAAAATGGTATGAGTCAGGAAGGATATCAGTTTATGGGTGGAATTCTGGAACATATCAAGGCAATCACATGCATCACCAATCCGACGGTTAATTCTTACAAACGTTTTGTGCCGGGGTATGAGGCACCGGTCTATATTACCTGGTCAGGCAAATCACGTTCACCGCTTATCCGGATTCCGGCTATGCGAGGAGAACATACGAGACTGGAGCTTAGAAGCCCGGACCCTTCGGCAAATCCTTATCTGGCATTGGCAGTACTTCTGGCAGCAGGTCTGGATGGAATTAAAAATAGCATCAAGCCGATAGGAAGCATAGATTTGAACGCACAGAAAATGACAGATGAGCAACGCGCTTCACTGCACATTGATATGCTGCCACAGAGCCTTCCGGAAGCTGTAAATGAACTGGAACAGGATTCATTTATCAAAGATGTGCTTGGAAGAGAATTATCAACAAAGATGATCGATTCGCATAAAAAAGCATATCATGAATATTGCATGCAAGTTACAGATTGGGAAATTGCAAATTATCTACACAAAATCTGATCCCGCTTTCAAAGGTAACAAAGTAGTACTGTTTACAGTATGGGATGCAGGAGGTGTAGAATATGAACGAAATTATTGTAGCATTTCCTAAAAAAGAAATTGCAATTAATATTCGAAATATCCTTGTGCGTGGTGGAATAGATGTATATGGAGTATGCACGACTGGGGCGCAGGTACTTCATATGGCAGATACATTGGATGAGGGAATCATAATCTGCGGATACCGTATGCAGGATATGATGTACACAGATATCCGAGAGTATCTTCCGAAAGAATTTGAAATATTGTTGGTGACATCTCCCGATAAATGGAGTGATGGGAGTGTACAGGGTGTTATCGGATTATCAATGCCGATAAAAGTACATGATTTAATAAATACGGTGGAAATGATGCTGCAAAATATGAGGAGGCGAAGGAAAAAACGTCATGAAGCTGCAAAACAGCGCAGTCCGGAAGAAAAAGCATTAATTGCGAAGGCAAAGTCTCTTTTGATCGAACGAAATAATATGACAGAAGAAGAGGCACACCGATATTTACAAAAAAGCAGTATGGATAGCGGGACCAATATGTTGGAAACCGCGCAGATGGTTTTAACAATTATGGATGAATAAGAGAGGTAACTGGTTATGGAATTTACAAAAATGCAAGGATTAGGCAATGATTATGTCTATGTAAATTGCTTTAAAGAAAAAATAGAAAACCCATCTGAGATGGCAGTCAAAGTAAGCGACCGTCATTTCGGAATCGGCTCAGACGGACTGATTTTGATCAAACCATCCGAAGTAGCTGATTTTGAAATGGAAATGTACAATGCAGACGGTTCGCGTGGGGAAATGTGCGGAAATGGAATCCGTTGTGTAGCAAAATATGTTTACGACTATGGTCTGACAGATAAAACAAGCATTTCAGTAGAGACGCTTGGCGGAATAAAATACCTTGACCTGACAGTAGAACATGGAAAAGTTACACTTGTAAAAGTCGATATGGGAACCCCGATTTTAAAACCGGAATTAATTCCAATCGTTGCAAAAGGCGAGACTGTGATCGACGAACCAATCATGGTTGGCGGGAAAGAATACCATATGACAGGAGTATCTATGGGAAATCCTCATGATGTGGTATTTATGGATGATATAAAAAATCTGGAAATAGAAAAGATAGGACCATTATTTGAAAATCATGAAAGATTTCCAAATCGAATAAATACAGAATTTGTAAATGTAATAGACCGTCATACAGCTCAAATGCGAGTATGGGAAAGAGGCTCAGGAGAAACACTGGCATGCGGAACAGGTGCCTGTGCAGTTGCAGTTTCCTGCATCTTAAATGGACTGACAGAAAATACTGTGACAGTAAAATTGTTAGGCGGAGACCTTCGAATCGAATGGGACCGCGAAAAAAATACTGTCTACATGACCGGCCCGGCAGAAGTCTCATTTGACGGAGTGTGGAAAGAAAAATAGGGAGGAACCCAATGTTTAAAGTAAATGAAAATTATTTAAAATTACCAGGAAGTTATCTGTTTTCAACAATAGGAAAAAAAGTTGCTGCATTTAGCGAGGCAAATCCGGATAAATCAATCATCCGACTTGGAATTGGTGACGTCACACAGCCACTTGCACCGGCAATCATCGATTCCCTTCATAAAGCAGTAGATGAAATGGCACATGCAGAGACATTTCACGGATACGCACCAGACCTCGGATACGAATTTTTAAGAAGTGCGATGGCAAAAAATGATTATCAGGCTCGCGGATGCGATATCGCAGCTGACGAAGTATTTATTTCTGACGGAGCAAAATGTGATTCCGGAAACATTCAGGAAATCTTTAGCATCGACAATAAAATTGCAGTGTGTGACCCGGTATATCCTGTATATGTGGATACAAATGTTATGGCAGGAAGAACAGGAGTCTATGATCCAACAAAGGAAACATGGAGTGATGTAATTTATATGCCATGTACTAAAGAGACAAACTTTGCACCAGAGCTTCCAAAAGAAACACCGGATATCATTTATCTTTGTTTCCCAAATAATCCGACAGGCTCTACAATCACAAAAGCACAGTTGCAGGAATGGGTTGACTATGCAAATAAAGTAGGTGCAGTTATCATCTACGATGCAGCTTATGAAGCATACATTTCAGAAGATGACGTGCCACATACAATCTACGAATGCGAAGGCGCAAGAACATGTGCGATCGAGCTTCGAAGCTTTTCAAAAAATGCCGGATTTACAGGAGTACGTCTCGGTGCAACTATTATTCCAAAAGATGTAAAGTGCGGCGATGTGACATTACATTCACTGTGGGCAAGACGTCATGGAACAAAATATAACGGTGCTCCATATATTGTGCAGAGAGCCGGTGAAGCTGTATATTCTGAAGAAGGAAAGGCACAGCTTAAAGCACAGATCGCATATTATATGAACAATGCAAAAGTAATTTCACAGGGATTAAAAGATGCAGGATATACTGTATCAGGCGGTGTAAATGCTCCATATATCTGGCTGAAAACACCTGATAAGATGACTTCCTGGGAGTTCTTTGACTATCTTCTTGAAAAAGCCAACATCGTAGGAACTCCGGGCTCAGGATTCGGTGCTCATGGTGAGGGATTCTTCCGTCTCACTGCGTTTGGAACACATGAGAATACACTGGAAGCAATTGAACGAATTAAGAATCTGTAAGCAGCTTCCTGATAGGGACGAGTGGGATTATAATCTCGTAAAATTTAACCGAATCAAGGAAGTCCCCTGCGGGGTTGCGAATATCCGTTTGACTACGAGTTAAAAAAATAACGAACAGCGCCTATATTGTATGAAGAGAAGATCAAAATGTCAATAGGTTAAAAAATATTTTTAGCTGTTTAACAAGAGTTACAATTGTGCAATATGGATATTTTTTTGGAATGATGCGTTAAATCTATGTAAAATTCGTCGTAAAACAGGGACTCCTGTGGTATAATAAGAATATTCAAAAAATTCAAGGAAGGACGATGCAGATGTTGAAAAACTGGAAGCCGGAACAGATTCGGGAAAAAGAGGATATCAAAGTGCGTTTAAGCGCTGCAAGAACCAGATTATATGAATTGCAGATGGCTCTGAAAGAGCATAAGATTCCGGTGATCGTGCTGTTTGAAGGCTGGGGAGCTTCCGGAAAAGGAAGTACCATAAGTAAGGTGATCAAGAATATCGATCCTCGTTTCTTCAAAGTTGCGACTATGTCAGCACCTACAGAGGAAGACCTTCGGAAACCATTTCTTTACCGATATTTCAGGGAAATCCCGGAAGCGGGCAAGTTTACATTCCTGGATTCAGGATGGATGGATCAGACCTGTCGTGAACGTATGGATAAAA
>OIZF01000334.1_pt1 | contig 32705 bp, 46 predicted proteins | sample 1588471 | NCBI WGS metagenome assembly OIZF01 (sample SAMN03283279) | human gut metagenome | biome: human-associated habitat; material: feces | host: Homo sapiens | place: Peru | collected 2012
TTCAATGATTTTGTTTCTACTATTCATAGCGGAATTTACTTTTTCAATTAACAAAAAAGCATTTTAAAGCTTTTTTCTATTGTAAATTTAAAATAATAAGATTATAATAAAAACATAAATCGATGAAAAGAAGATTTAATGTAAATACGTTTATAGAGAACTAGTGGTTGGTGAAAACTAGGAAACAAGCATTAAATTAACACTTTGAGAGGTAGAAGAATTAAGTAGACCTACCCGTTTTCCGCGTTAAGGAGTTAAGGGCAGTATTTTTTTAATACTGAACTAAGGTGGTACCGCGATTTGATCGTCCTTAGATGAGGGCGATTTTTTTTATTTTTAAGGAGGAAAAATTATGCGTACAAAAATTAAACAGCTTTTTGCCAAAAGCGCTGAATATGCAGATAAGGAAGTAGAAATTTATGGCTGGGTACGTACTAATCGTGCGCAGGCTCAATTTGGCTTTTTAAATGTAAATGATGGATCATTTTTTGAATCTTTACAGGTTGTTTATGATTCAGCACTAGAAAACTTTTCTGATATTTCTAAATATCGTGTAGGTGTATCAGTTCATATTAAGGGTATTGTTAAGCTAACACCAGATATGAAGCAGGCTTTAGAGCTTCACGCATCAAGTGTTGAGATGCTTGGTGATTGTCCTGAGGATTATCCAATTCAGCCAAAGCGTCATACTCGTGAGTTCCTACGTGAGGTTGCTCACCTACGTGCTCGTACTAACTTATTTAGTGCTGTATTTAGAATCCGTAGTGTAGCTGCACAAGCTATTCATGAATATTTCCAATCAAATGGATATCTATATGTTCATACTCCCCTTATTACATGTGCTGATTGTGAAGGATCAGATCAAATGTTTAAGATAACAACTCTAGATATGAATAATTTACCACTTGATGATGATGGTAAGGTTGATTTTTCACGTGATCTATTTGGTAAGCAAGCCTTTATTACTGGCTCTGGTCAGCTTCAGGGTGAAACATTTGCGATGGCATTTGGAGATATTTATACCTTTGGTCCAACATTCAGAACGGAAAACTCAAACACTAAAACTCATGCTAATGAGTTCTGGATGATTGAACCTGAAATGGCCTTCTGCGATCTTGAGGGCTTAATGGATGTCGAAGAGGAAATGCTAAAGTTTGTCATCAAGTATGTACTTGATAAGTGTCCACTTGAAATTGATTTCTGTGATAAGTTTGTTGAGAAGGGCTTAAAGGAAAAGATTAGCCATGTGCTAAATTCTCATTTTACTCGTATTTCTCATCACGATGTAATTGACATTTTAAAGGCTGCGCCTGTTAAATGGGAATTTGAGCCTGATTATGGTGAGGATATTGCTAAAGAGCATGAAAAGTATATTGCAGAATACTTTAATGGCCCTGTATTCATTAAGGATTGGCCAAAGGATATTAAGGCATATTATATGAAATTAAATCCAGATGGTAAAACAGTAGCGGCTGTTGACCTTGTTGTACCTCAAGCAGGAGAATTGATGGGTGGTTCTCAAAGAGAGGAGCATCTTGATGTTTTACTAGCTCGTATGAAGGAAATGAATGTTGATGCTAGTGCTATTGATTGGTATTTAGATACACGTAGATACGGTGGTTGTGTTCACTCAGGCTTTGGTATGGGCTTTGAAAGACTTATTATGTACCTTACAGGTGTTGAAAACATCCGTGATGTTATCCCATTCCCACGTACACCTAAGAATTGTGAATATTAAAATTAAGTTTAAAAGCTCTGTTTGTTATATACAAATAGAGCTTTTTTATGCTACAACTAATGGTTGTCAAATAGTTGGTTGAATTATTGAATCTAAAATAGAATATGATTTTAACGCATTAAAAAGAGTGTTATTTGAAATTGATCTTTTAATAAGTATGCAATCATCTTTTTATATTTTTCTTTTAAGCTTATTAAACTGCTTTAATTTTCATCTTTTTGTATTTCCTAATTTGTAATTCCATGATGCTTTTTATATAAATACATCATGTTTTATTTAATAAAATACTCAAGTATGTTATAATTGATATATGAGAGGCTACTATGAAAAGATATAGAGGATATGCAATTATTATTACAATCATAAATGTTATAGTATCATTTTTAATGATTTATGAGGTCTTTTTATTTAAAGGCTTAATTGACCACGCCGTTATGCATGAGGCAATTAAGAAGGATATTATTACAATTATTATAATTATTGTGGTGATGATATTACTTCATTTTCTTTTTTTGTATTTAAGAAGTAAATATGATCTTTTGTTAGAAATGGCTTTTAAAAAACAGCTTTTTATTGCCCTTTATCGGGCAGAATATCAAAGTATTTTAAATCTTCATTCAGCTAAGATTTTAAGTCTTTATTTAGATGATATTAGAAATATATGTGATACTAAATGCTATATATTTTCTCAGCTTGTAAGTCAAATATCGAGAATTATTTTCGCTTTCATTGCCCTTATAAGACTTAGTTATATAGTTGTTTTATTCCTTACCTTTGTAGGACTTTTAATGATGGTACTATCATTCATTTATAGTCGCTATGCTAAAAAAATAAATATGATTGTTTTAGATAGTAATGACAATTTAAATTCTTATCTTGAAGAATCATATCAAAATCTAAAATTTTTAAATGTTATGTCAGAGCCAAACACCTTAATAAGAAGGACGGAGTATGAAATTCTAAAAAATTCCAAAATAAAAGCGAAAAGAAATAATATAAAAGCTAGTACAAATACCTTTATTACAGGAAGTATGCTTATTCTTTATGCTTTAATTATGTGCTATAGTGCTTACTTAATATATCAAAATAAAATTAGCTATGGTACACTTACAGCTTTAGTATCACTTGTCAGTTATTTTGAAACTCCTTTTAGTCAAATAGGAGGCTACGCTTCTAAGTTTGCACTTTATCGTAGTTCCGCACTTAGGTTAGATAGCATTTTAAAGCTTAGAAGGGAAGAACCTGCTTTAATGATTAATGATTTTTCTTCTATAGTCCTTGAAAATGTCTCGTTTTCATATGATAATAAGCTTATATATGATAACTTTAATTTAACAATAAATAAGAATGATATTATCTATATAAAGGGCCCATCAGGCTGTGGTAAAACTACATTATTAAATATTATTCTTGGCTTTTTAAAATATGAAGGTAAGGCCTATGTAACATTAAATGATAATGTTTTCCCACTTGGATCAGGTACAAGACACTTATTTAGCTATGTACCACAAGAAAATATTTTATTTTCAGGAACAATAAGAGATAATTTTAAGATTCTAGATGATACTCTAAATGATGAAGAAATTATATCCGCTTTAGTTGGCACGCATGTATACGATGAGCTTCATGCAGGTCTTGATTATAAAATATACGAGCATGGCAAGGGGTTATCTGTTGGGCAAATTCAAAGGATTTTAATTGCGATGGCCCTAGTTAAAAAAAGACCAATCCTAATTATGGACGAGTTTAGCTCGGCACTTGATAAGAAAAATGAAGAAGAAATTGTAGCTTTGCTAGAAGGACTTAAAAAAACAATCATTTTTGTCAGTCATAAGGATATTAAGATTAAAGCACGTGTTTGTAATCTGGAGGATTTAAATGAAAACAATTGAAGTTAATAATATGCCAATTCTTTTAAATTTAAGATTTGAATTATCATTAAAGAATCTGGAAAAATATGTTACAAAAAAAACACCTAAATATATTATAAGAAGCGTTTTAGATGATTTAGATCTTCCAAGGATAATGGCAAGCCAAAGAACAAAATATTATGATATTTTTGAATATGATAATATTGTGCTTCAAAGGGTTCATACAGAAGATGGTATCTTAATTGGCTATTTAAAATATGAAAGTAACAACATTACAATTTATAATGCCTCAAGCTTTGATAAAGAATATATGCTATCACAATACGCTTTAGTTTATTGCTTAAGATGTGAACAAAATGCTATATTTATGCATGGTTCTTCATTTAAATATCAAAATAAAGGTATCATTCTTACAGCCAAAAGTGGGACTGGTAAATCAACCCATCGAGCTATGTGGCAAAGACTATTTGATATAGAGGTTATAAATGATGATAAAAATATTGTATCATTAAATCAAAATAGGCTTTATTTAAGTAGTAGTCCTTGGTCAGGTAAGCATCAAATTGATAATAATGTAAGACAGACATTAGATGCTATCGTGATTTTATATCAAAGTAAGACCCCAGAAATAAAGCATTTGAAATTAAATGAATTACTACCGCTTTTAATGCCATCTTTAGAGGCTTTAGATAGTAAAAATAGTAAGGTATGGCATGATATATTTAGTCATATCTTAAAAACACCTATTTTATATTTTGGTTGTAATATGCAAGATGAATCAGCTTATATGCTAGAAAAGGAGCTTAAAAAATTATGGGAATAAAAGATAATTATATACTTCATGAGATGAATGGTGAATATGTAATAATAGAGATTAGCGATGGAGCCCTTGAATTTTCACATGTATTTTATATTAATTCTTCAGCCGCAGATATGTTTAGACTTATGAAAGATGGTTTAAATAAAGATGCTATTATTACTAAAATGCTTGAAGAATATGATACAACAAAAGAAGAACTTGAAAATGATTATGATGACTTTTTAGCGTCTTTAAAGCAAAAGAAAATATATGAGTAATATTAATGAAGTAGTTAGGCTTATGTATGAAGCCTTCGATGATAATCTAGATTTTTCTTTTCCTATAAATGGTAGCTCAATGCAGCCCTTTCTTTATAAAGATGATATTGTAAGGCTTAGAAAATGCCACATGGCATATCCAGGTGATATTGTATTTTATAAGCATGGTGATAATTATATACTACACCGGGTAGTTAGGGTTAATAAGGATGGCAGCTATAATATTGTTGGAGATCATCAAACTAAGTGTGACCTTAATGTAGATAGCTCTATGATAATTGGTGTTGTAGTTGCATATAAGAAAAGAAATCAAAAGAAATATAACCCTCTTAAAGGTATAAGATATTTTATTTACCATCATTTAGTGAGACTAAAGTTAGTTAGATTTTTAAATAGTAAATTATTTTAAGGAGTAGTTTTTATGGGATTAGAATTAGTTAGTGTTATAAGCTCATATCTTAAGCACGAGAAGCCTAGTGTTTGTCTTACATCTGCTTTAATCGAAGATGCTAAGGACCAGGGACTTGGAGCTTTATTATATGCTAGCTATAAGGATGATAGACTTAAATCAATTTATTTTAATAGCTTGATTTTACAAGAAAGATTTATTAAGCTTACAAAATATACTTCAAATCTTTTAAATAAATATCAAATTAAGCATTTAATCATTAAGGGTAGTGTTTTATATAAGCTTTATGATGATATTGCCATAAGAAGTAGAGGCGATATTGATATTTATGTTAGTCCAAAAGATTATGAAAAAACTTTAGAGATTATGATAAAAAACGGCTTTATTGAAGGTGATACATGTAATCATCATACGATTATGTATTATAATGAGCTTGAGGTTGAAATTCATTTTACCTTATTTGAGCCAACTCATCATAAATTACTTAAATATTTCAAAAATCCTTTTGATTTTGCAATAAATAAGGATAACTATATGTATGAATTTAAGCCTGATTATCATTTTATCTATTCTCTTGCTCATTTTAAAAATCATCTAGTTAATGGTAGTGGCTTTAGATATTTGCTTGATTTTTATTATATGTTAACCAAAACTCAGCTTGATCTTGATTTTATCAAAAAAGAACTTGCTAAAATTGATTTATTAAAGCTTTATAATAATATTATTAATGCTTTATTTGAAATTAGCGGTGTAGTACTTGATAATGTAGAGCATTATGATGTATCCTTCTTCCTCAATTATTTAAATGAATCAGGAACCTATGGATTCAAGCGTCATAAAACAAATGATATGGTTCCTAAAAATAAGTTTAGATTAATTGTAAATACTTTATTTATGTCAAATAAGGAATATCGAATTAAAAAGTATCCTCATTTAGGACGTCATTGGTTTTTTTATCCTATTATGATTATTCATCGTTTACTATATTTATTAACTCATAAGCTTAAGAGCTTGTTTAGAATTGTTTTTAGGGTAAGAGATAAGGAAGAAAAGGAATTATTTAAAAAGATTGGTATATAATATTAGATTTATAATTATAAAAATGGTATACTTTGTATACAAGTAGGTGAAAAAATGAAAAAATTATATAAAAAACTTTTACATGATATAAAAAAATATCAAACAATAATTATTCATCGTCACACAAGGCCAGACGGAGATGCCTTAGGATCTCAATTTGGACTTCAAAGGGCACTAAAGGATAATTTTAAGGATAAGGAAATATACGCTGTTGGTGATACTAACTCTCGTCTTCTTTTTATGGGACAACCAGATGAAATTACAGATGATAAATATAAAGGTGCTTTAGTTATTATTTGTGATGTAGCTGTATCTAATATGATTTCTGATGATAGATATAAGCTTGCGGATAAAATTTGGATTATTGACCATCATAAGAATAAGTCGGATGTTGAAGAAAATAATCTTATTATTGATTCTAATGCGGCAGCGGCTTGTGAGGTAATTGCTGATATGCTATTTACCTTAAAGCTTAAGGTTTCCTCTTGTGCGGCTACATCTTTGTTTACAGGTCTTGTAACTGATAGTGGAAGATTCCAATATTCAGATACTTCCCCTAAAACCTTAATGATTGGATCATTTTTATTAAATCAAGGGGTTGATGCCCAGGCTATTTATGATAAGCTATATGTAGAGACGCTTGAATCTAAAAAGCTTAAGGCTAAATTTACAGAAAAGATGAAGCTAACAGAAAAAAATGTTGCATATATCTTTAATACTAAGGAGGACCTAGAAACTTTAGGTCTTGACTTTAGTACGGTATCTCGTGGTATGGTCAATGTCATGAGTGGTATTGAAGGAATTAATATTTGGGCTAATTTTACATATGACGCAACAGTAGATAAGGTTATTTGTGAATTTAGAAGTAGAGGAATGTCAATTGTTGATATTGCGAAAAAATATGGCGGTGGTGGTCATGACCAGGCCTGCGGAGCAACAATTGATTCCTTTGAGGTAGCTAAAGAGGTTTTAGCTGATTTTGATAAGAGAATGGAGGAATTTTTAAGTGGAGCATATACTAAATAAAATAAAGGAATACAATACGATAATAATTCATGGTCATAAAAGACCAGATGGGGATTGCTACGGAAGTCAATTTGGACTTCAAAGAGCAATTAAGGCTACATATCCTGATAAGAAGGTATATGTAGTTGGTGGGGTTTGTGACTATTGTGCCTTTTTAGGCAAAATGGATGAAATCCCTGATGATACATTTAAGGGAGCTCTAGCAATTTGTGTTGACTGTGCAGTAGCTGATCGTCTTGCTGATCAAAGATTTAGTCTAGCTGATTATGTTATTAAAATTGATCATCATATTGCGGAAGAAAGCTATGGAGATTATCAATATGTTGAGGAGGATGCTCCTGCTTGTACACAAATTCTTACGGATTTAATTCGTAAGGGTAATCTTAAAATGACATATGATGCAGCCTTTGCACTATATACAGGACTTGTAACTGATACCGGTCGTTTTAGATTTGATAGTGTTGTAGCTCATACATTCGAGGTAGCTGCTTATTTATTAGGCTTTGGGGTTGATCCTTCTGTGCTTGATAATTATTTAAGTGTTGAAACCCTTCAAACATTAAAGCTTAAGGGCTATGTTCTTTCTAATTTTGAAATGACAGAAGAAGGCTTTGCATATATTAAGATGACAAGAGATGTTGTCGAAAAATATGGGGTTTCTGATGAAGAGGCTGCTAACCAGGTTGGTACTATTTCAACAATAGAAGGCTGTCCTGTATGGGCGTTATTTATGGAGTATCCAGGAAATGAAATTCGTATTCGTTTAAGAAGTAGAGGACCAGTTATTAATACCTTAGCTGAGGAGTATAACGGTGGTGGTCATGCTAAGGCTGCGGGAGCTTCCTTAGAGACTTGGGATGATTTAGATGACTTTGTTAAAAAGGCATCCTTACTTGTAAAGAAGTATAAGGAAGAAAATAATAACTAATATTAATAAGCATATAGGAGTATTTATTCTTATATGCTTTTTATATCATATGGCTTCATTTAGAAAAGTAATTTAAAGGAGAAACAAAACTGGTGATAAATTTCCAGCTTTGAGGAAACGAAGAACTAGAATAGGAGGTACTCATGGAGTATTTAGTTATTATGGCTCTAATGATGTATATCATAGCTATGAATAAACATGATGACGACGATTCTTTAAAAAAGAAGTAGTTGTCATTAAATTTCTGGTTCTGATTTCCTCTCTTAAAATGAGAAAAGAGCAAAGATTGCAGCCTTTGCTCTTTTTGTTTACTATATAGTAAACTGTGACTTTTCTGGTTCTGTCACAAGTAGTATATGCTATTTTACTTAAAATATCAATAGTTGTTAAAAAATATTTGTTATTTTTGTTAATTGAAAAAGTAAATTCCGTTCGTATATAATAATATTGTAACTTTTTATGTTTGTAACGAATATAATGATTCGTTGAATTTTATAAAAAAAGATTTGAATTCATTGAAATGGTATACTAATATAGAATTATGTTTAAAAAAATAAGAATAAAGGAGCTTAGTGAATATTATGGCGAATATTAGAAGATTTCATCCTGGAATCTATATTAAAGAAACATTAGAAGCTATGGAAATGACTGCTAGGGAATTTTCGGCTAGAACAGGAATTTATGAAAGAACACTATCTACAATTATAAATGGAAACGAAGATATTACATTCGATATTGCGTATAAATTGTCTTTATATTTTGATAATTCAGTTAATTACTGGACAAATTTACAAAATCAATACAATCTTTATACTTATGAAATTGAAAGCGAAAAAGAGCTTTAATCTCTTTATGATTTTTTACTAGATTTGATGTTTGCATATTAAAAGAGCAGCTTTAATACTGCTCCTATGTTTGATTATAATTCTATTATTTCAACTTTAGAATTATGCTTTAAGGTTTTCTCATCATAAGATATTCCTAGTAATAATACCTTTAAGTGCCCCATGATCATAATTCATATAATTTGTAACAGATTCAATAGCTGACGTTTGAACCCAATAATCCTTACATTTACCTCGGAGTACAGCCTCAACTACAGATTTAGGATTATATAGTGAAACATCATTCAAATTATAGCCATTATACCAAGACTTTATTTCATTAAAATCTCTATGATATTTATTACATAAATCTTTAACTTCATCTTCAGTAAAACCAATAAAGGAATCAAGTTCTCTTGGGTTAATCATATCATATTCCGTAAACATATTTAAGGTTGATTGAGTTGAATATCTTCTTATTGGAAGTATTCCTGTCATATACACTAAATCTATACAGCTTGACACATTACTAGATTTAAATAAATTTCTTAATAATTCTGTATATTCATCACATAACTTAGTATTATATTCTAGTTATAGACATTAACCATTTTACAATTTATTTATATACTTTTATAATATTTTATCATTAAAAAAAGTCTTTTTATCCGTCCTCATCAATTGAAGCTAAATAATAAGTAGCTGTACTTCTATCATTTTTAATATAATACCAAACACGAAAATCAGCCAAAGCATTTTTAATAATAGTAATTATCTTATACATTTTTTGTTTATCATTTAATTCAAACTTATCAACAAACGTAGATATACGCAATTCTTTATCTTTTAATAAATAAAACATTGTTATACAAGTCATTTCCGACTTAGTATACTTAGATCTAATTTTTTTTGTTGCCATAATAATACCTCTCTTCTTTTTTCGATATTATTATACTCACACATATATCATACGTTTGACTTTTCAAAAAAAAGTTAATTTTTTTTCATTTTTTTCTAAATAATATTAAAAATCATCATCTTACATTCTCAGAAAAATATATTTCTAACTTATCTAAAGGAAAACTATAATCAAAAAATTTTCTAGCAAGAAATTGAAATTTTGAATTATTAGCAAGCTTATTAAGTTGATTATCTTTCATCAAAAATTTATCAATACCACTATTTCTACACAGAACCAAAAATACATAAGTCATTATTACATTTTGTTTATGAGAAAAATAAAAGCTTCTATCATTAACTTTATCTTGATAAAAAATAGCATATTTAACAACATCTAAACTAATTTTCATCATCTGACTATCAGATAAAACAACATTTTTACAATAAACCTTTTTAATTAAATTAGCATAATCTTCACAAGAAAAATAATCAGAACCACTATTAACATTATTTTTTAAATCTTCATTAAATAATTGCCATAATTCTTCTTCTGTATGATTCTTAGCATATTCATAATATCTTTTTTTCAAATTCATAATATCACCTCACATCAACTTCGAGGAATATAAAAATTTTTATATCTTAAATTTTGAATTACCTCAGATATTTCATAGCATTTTGCCATTTTAAATTTACCCATACCACCAGTTTTTAAAGAATGATAATAACAATGTTTTACACAAAACAATTTAAGATATTCAACCTTAACTGGTAGTTTATATTGTTGAATCAATTTATTATTTATCTGATTTATTGTAAAATAATGTTTTCCATTTTTATTATAATCACTAACGGCAATACCCATAATAAAACCACCTTTTCTTTTAAAAAACAAAAAAGGCTTAAAGTAATTAAACTTTAAACCTAAAATTAAAAAAAGCAACTAAATAAATAGTTGCATAAATATCTGCCTATATACCGACAATTATTTTCTTACATGGTCGTAACCGAGCAAAGTTATATTTTGTTTACCCTCAGCCACCAATCCGTATATTTTGCATATAACACAAAGGGGTATATCCCCATAACAAATTATACTATTTCACTATTAACAAATCAATAAAATCATTTCAAATAATTCATATAAAATTTTATTTCTTCATCAGTACCATTATCAGTTATAAAATCAATAAAATGTTTTCTATTATCTTCATCAGATAATAAAAATTGTAAAATAACAACACTATCTTTTTTATCAAAATATATATCAATATCTTTAAATATTTTTTTACTTAAATATTCACCATTTTTCAAATAATATAAAGTCTTATCAACGGATGAATTAATAAATTTCCTAGAAGCAATATTAGATTTATTATCCAAAACTTCACCTAAATCTTTTCTAAAGCCTCTAAAATATTTATTAGATAACTTTATCTTGTCTTTATCACCATTACTTATTATCTTACTAACAATAACATATCCGTTCAAAGAACAAACTTCAATATAAAATCTAGGTTTTTTATTAAGCTTACCTTTAGGAACACCATTTAAAACATCTCCGTCAGTACCTTTTAAAACACGCAAATTTTTAACCCTTTTCATAAGATCACCCATTTAAAAATTAATCATCATCACCACAATAATTTTCCAAATAATCAGTAAAATAGTTTACGTCAATAATAAGAACATCATCTTCCTCATACATCTCAATATCACATACACCTTTAAATTTATAAACTTCTGCATAAATTAAATCAGACATTGAAATAGCTTCGTCATAAGTAATATTAAATTCATCTGCAATTTCATCAAATCGAGTAGTCCAAGCACCATAATAAGATTGTTCAATACCCTCATTATAAATCCACTTAGCGATTTTACTAATAAACCTTTTATCAACTTTTAATTGTTTTTCTACTTTCCAACCAAATTTATTTTTAACTACCATTTGTTTAAACTTTTTTAATGAACCTTTATATACATTATGTTTACTTCCTCTTGCTTTATTATCATAAACATTTAATTCACCATTTTTAAAAATAAAAACAATATCAAGTTTTCCATTTTCTAAATATAAAAAGTCACTATCATCAGTGCTAATTTCACTTTTTGGAAACTCGTTTTCTAAAAAATGTAAAAGTTCAAATTTTAAATTTAAAATATTATTATTAGACATATCAATCACCTCATATACAAATAATCAACGCTTTCAATTTCACAACTAGAAAACAAAATCATAATAAAGCAAAGTACCAGATTTAACATAAACATACCTATTAATATCATAATAATCTTGTAATTCAAAGTCCTTAGAACTTCTATCATAATTGCCTCTAGTATAATACTTAGAAGAGCCAAGCTTCTTTTGAACAAATTCACCATAAGGAATTTTCTGAACTGGAGCAATTTTAAAATCAAACCACCCAAATGCATTATCAAAGCAAGCTTGTTTAAACTTTTCATAATCACCTTGAAATAACAATTTTGAACCTTGATAAACTTTTACATAATCATTTTTATAAAAAATAAAGCAATCACATTTATAAATTTCTAAACAAATGCAATTGCAATCTAAATTATTTTTCTGTTTATGATACTTATACATAAAATAATACTTTTTTAAAAAATCTTCCATATCCATTAAAAATTACCACCTTTCATTTCTAGCAGAATTTTTGCAACCTAAAGACTCAGTCACACGATTTTCACATAAGCAAGTTTCAATCCATTCATCTCTGCCATTATATCTAATTGTTAAGTGGCATACCCTTGAATAATCATAACTTTCATCAATCTTAATATTAGCAATACGACCAATATTATATCCACTATCTTGAAGTTGTAAAATCAAATCACAACTATAAGCCATAGCAAGCTCTGTATTCTTGCAACATTTTAAAATTTGTGTATAAACACTTTTAAATAAATTTAAACCATTCATATTATTAAATCCAACCTTTCTAATTAATTAATTCTTCTTTGTTATTTAATACATCATTTTCATTTAAAGGAACTACTTGATAAATAGTCTTTGTTATCTTTGAATCATTAAAAGTATTTAATACTTCTTTTTGATAAGATGAATAAATATCAATATCATTTTCACTAAAACTTGAAGTATATTTAATTTCTGCTTCCTCTAAATTATGAGATACAAAATAACGTTTTTTATTTAATCTATCTAAATATTCTGTTTCATCAAGCTCATATAAACTTTTCATCATATACTTAGATACATAACTAGTTACTCTTGCTTTATCACGAATTACATCAACATCAGATTTACCATAAATCCAAGCTTTTAAACCAAGACCATTCTTTTTCTTTTTGTTAATATAATCATAGTCAAGCCAATTAGCAACATAATATAAAAATTCATCTGGCAAATCACCAAACAAAAAATGATAGTGTATAGCTCCATTTTTTTGATATTCTGGAACACCTAAATAAGTAAGCTCATACAACGTACCATTTCTTTCATTATATCTTTTTAATGCTAAAGTTAATTTTTGAATAAATTTTCTAAAAGCACCATAACAACAATCATAATCATTAACATCATCAACATATTTAATTTTTATTTCTTTTGAACATCTTTCATTTACAATATTTAATACATTATTTTCATTATTTTCATTTTGAGCAAATGTTAAAGTTACAAAGTATTTAAATTTATCTGCGTTACAAAAAGCATATTCATTAAATTTATCAATCGTTCTTTTTAAAGACATCTTCATTTTATCGTGAGTTGTTAAAGGTATATTTTCACCATTAATTACATATTTTTCATAAACTTCATCTTTTAAAACTATTTCATCATTTTTAATATCTAACAAATCGAATCTTTTTTCTTTAATACAATATACAATCATTTCTAAATTTTTGTCATAATCACAAATTGCCTCATTTTCATAAGCTAACGAATTTTTAAATTCTTCTTTCAAATCACCATTTTCATCAAAGTACAAATCTTCTTTAAAATTTTCTTTTACATAATCACTAAATTTATCAAATCTATCAGAAACCAAATTAAACCAATTATCATTACTTAATTTATTATTGTTAACTTCTACATCTTCATCAATTTCAACTTTTGTATTATTAAATACTCCTTTATGAGTTCTAACAAGCTCATCTGTATCATCAAACCATTTTTTTCTAAATACAGAATTTAAAAATCTTTGACAATCAATTGAAAGCTCATTAAACCAACCTTCGGGATAAACCTCATCAGTTTTCAAATTTTTAATTTCATCATAAAATTCACTATCTTTTTTTCTATGAGATATTGATTTTTCAAATGTTGAAACTTCAACATAATTTTTCATATCTTTAATTTTTACATAAGATTTTCTTTTAAAGATGTCTAATAAAAGTTTTTTCTTTTCAACATTTAACTTATATTCAAAACCAATAAAAAAATAGTGCATTAATTTATTCATTTCAATGCTCGATAATTGATTCATATTTTGTACCTTTCTTAATGTTTTTAATAATTTGTTGCATTAGTGTATATATATTGACAAGTATAAATAAGGAAGTGAGGGACAAGCCCTCACTTCCTTATTTACAACTATATACACCGGACGGCAAGCCGTCCACAACGCAAAAACCTAAAACATAACTTTTAATTTAATTTTTTGTGCATAACTACACAATTTATTTTTAATTTTCATCTTTGTCAAACAAAGAACCTAAGAACAAGAATAAAGCGTCTATCAGAACATACAAGAAGATTGTAGCCAAAGCAACAATCACACAAGCAAATAATACAAATCCCATTACAGACACCTCTATTCTATCAATCTATCATTTTGCGATGAGGACTCAATATTAATTCTAGATTCACCATCAATTTTAACAGAATCACCCCTAGAATCGATTTTAGCCTTATCATCAGATAAATTTACATCTTCATCATTTGAAGATGGACTAACCCTCTTAGAATCCATTTTTTGTTTAGAATCATAATCAGCGACACAAGCAGATTGAAACATCTGAGCCGAATTTTCACGATTAGTAATTAGATCAACAAGCTCCTTATGATTTTCATAAACGCCTTTTATAAGCGTTATTAAAAAACCAGTCCCATATACAAAAAGTCCTACAGCTATTATTAAAAGCCCATATTCCTTACAAAAAGACACACACCACTTAAAGGCATTTCCAATACTATTCCAGAATCCTAATATCATACAATCACCCCTAATTAAAATTTAACTTTTAAATCATCAATCGTTATTACATTGTCATCATCATTTTTCTTTTTTTCTACTTTTTTCTTTTTTATAGATTCACTAACAGTCTTTTCTTCCTTTTTAGCTTCTGAACGTTCATATAAGAATTTAAGCTGTGATTTTTTTATCTCATTATTTTTATAAAACCCATTGTCTTGCATAGACATAGCAGATGTTTTTGACATACTATTAAGCTCATCTACAACGCAAGACCATTCATTAGTATCGTGAACACCCCAAGCAATATACAATGGAAAAGTAATCGTATATTCATTACAAAAAGCTTCATTTTCTGTTACACCGACAAGATCAATTCTATTAGTATAATCGAGAAACGTAGTCTGAAGATAACCTAAAGAATTGATAAAATCCTCAATACGTTTATAAAAATACTTCATCTTCCTATACTCCGAAGATGATTCATTTATCCAACAACGATAATCTGGATACTTTAAAACAAAAGTCCCCATAAAATCATATTTTTTCTTACGTTCATATTTCTTTCTAAATACGTTATCAAGCTTACATTTTTTCTTGCGATAATATACTAATAAATTACCCAATACACCAATCGTTCGAGTATCTTTAATAAGAATATTATTAGTAGATAAATTTCTTTCATTAGACACATCATCTTTAGCAAGTTGTTTCAAGGTAAACCAATAAGAAGTTGAACCAAAAGCATTACCAAAAATGCACTTAAGCTCTTTAACCCCCTTATCCTTTAAATCGTTATTAAAAGAATATTGCATACCTCTTTCTAAGGATTTTTCATCTTCAAAAACAATCATATAACGCTCAAGATAAAAAACATGAGTTTCATTTACACATTTAATCTGGATTGTTCTATCATCTAAAATCTTACTAAAGCGATTATTTACCCAAGAATATACGGCTGTTCTAGACACAACATTAAAACCTCGATAATTAAGAATATAAATATCATCAACGTATGTATAAAATCTTTTCTTAATCGGTATATTATTAATAAAATCATTAAAAATTCCATCACGTTGACAACACAACATCATTACATAATCAGTAAGTTCTAATCTATCTTTTACAGAAATATATCCGTCTGGATAAAAATCCTCATCATAAGTATTCTTTATAATCTCACGAAATCTAGAATCAATAGTACGCTTTAATAAAGCTAAATCTATCCAATAAAAATCAGTCTCAAAATCAGATATTTCCTTTTCAATTTTATCTTTAAATCCAGATTCTAAAGCGTACATAAATTGATTGAATAATACATTTTTACCTTTTCTTATTGGAGCAATAATCGAAATATTATTACCAAATGAATTTTGAAGCACATCTAATGATTCTTCATAGCGTTCTTGATAAACATCAAGTGAATTATCATCTTGTTTATATTTACGATAAAGCCAAAAGAAAAAAATCCATATAATAACATCAACAAGGAAAAAAGAAATAGTTAACCACCAATACCAATTTCCTTTCATTTAAACCACCCCTATTCTTCTGAATGATTTTCTGTTGTTGTATTAAACTGAATCTTTTCTAAGCCCTTTTGACCTATATTAGTAGATAAATCCTTAAACTTATCATAACAAGAACTAAATAACTTATTTAACTTATCATTAAGCCAATGCACAAATCTAACAATCATATACCATAAGCCAATCGCAGATGTAACCCAACCTAAAATCCACAAATTATATGTTGTATGTGAATTAAAGAAGTTAAATAAGTTTTCTTGAATTTTACAAAAAGGCTTAAACAAATTGCAAATCAGCCAAGTAAAAATTTTTAAAATGCCAAATGTGCAAAAATCAATGCCAAGCACAAAAACAAAAACAATAAAATAAATAAGAGCCGTCATCAAAGCTCCTACTTTCTTAAATATATCAACTAATACTTTCATAAAATAACCACCTTTCTACTTCTTTTTAGAATTATTATTACTATTATTTTTCTTAGGAGTTAACAAAGCTCCTAAAAACTTAAATGGTAACGAAATAATACCAACTATCAATTTAACAAATCCTTTTACTAATGAAGTAATCAACTTAGAAATGCCCTTAGCAATACCAGATAATAAAGCAGAACTTCCACTTGTAAATAATGATATTACAATGGAAATAATAATAGGAAGTCCGATTATAGCACCACCTATAATTAATAATGAATAAGGAAAATTATCATTAAACCAAGCAATTAATCGATCCCAAAAACTAACTTTTGGTGTATTATCATTAGCATTTACAGACGATATTAAAGCACCACTATTAGTACGAGCATTTACCACTTTCATATCCGTTGTATAATTGATTCTCATTACAGATAAATCTTCAATCATATATTTTTCAACCCTATGTGACCACATTGACTCCCACATAATATTACCATAAACATACACCGGTAAAATATCAACCAATATTGAAACTTGCCTTTTTTCAAAGGATTGACGAGCCGTTAATTTATCTGAACTATTTTTTAAAACATCATTTTTAAAATTAGAATAAATTTTTGAATTAGACCAATCATTTAATCTATTTTTTGCTGGAACTTCAAAATTATGAATATTACTTGTTGAAGTAACCCATTCTTTTTCATTTTCATTTTTTTGTGATAATGCACCTAATGTAAATGTATTATTTTCATTTTTTAAAGTAACATATTTTTCAGTATAATCAGCTTCTAAAGTCATTTTAAAGTTACTTCCTTGATGATTTTCAATTTCATCAATACATTCCTTAAAATCGCAACCATTAGAATCATAATCATATGTTAAGCCTTTATATAGTTTATACGATAAGTCAATTTCATTAATACTATCAATTTTTTTATTAGTATCAAAATTCAAATAAAACAAATCTGGTATTGCAGATACTGAATCCATATCAAAAAAACTTGTTTTATTATATGCAATTAAATATTGAAAACTATCATTAGAATAATAAGATTTTGAATTACTATCAGATTTATCATATTCTTTTATATGTTTAAATTGATAGCCATTATCCAGAGACCAAGTATCTTCAAAATAAAAAGGAATATAATCAAACAATTCTTTTCCAGTTATAAATATATATGAATCATAATCAAGTTGAACATTACTTCCATCTTGATTATAAACACAGCCAAAATCAATTATACAACTACTTCCATTACTAAAAATTAAAGATGATATATCATATCTTCTCTTTAAATCACTATAAGTTGGCATTTTAAAATCAACTTTGTATTTAACAATATTAAGAAAATAATCTTTAGTATAAGATTCTACTTTTTGTGTTATACTTGATTCATTATATTTTAAAGTAAAACTTGTAACATCTTCTTTAATAGAATACGGGTTATAAACATACACATAGTTAACTATCCGTTTAGTATTACCACTATCAATATAAGACTCACTTAAAGCAATTACATCAGTACGATTATAATTTTTATCACTTATCAATTTATAATCTTGATAATCAAGTCCTAATTGAGTAATATCATCTCTAATACTTGAAGTATCTGTAAATCTATAGGAACCAGTATCAGCCAATGCTATATTACCATTCATTAAAGCTAAAGGAACTATTGTAGTACATATACCAAGTAATTTTCTAATCATAAAAATCACACACCTTTTTTAGAAGTTGTAGTTGTTGTAGTCGTACCAGTTGTACCACTTGAACCACCACTAAAAAGCCTTTTAAAAAACTCAACAATCTTATTCAACAAATTTAATATCCAATCATACCAAGCTTCTTTAGAATCATCAGCGACATCGTCTTGAATTAATTCTGTCTTAAGAAAAAAGGAAAAATCATCATATAAATCAGCATTTATTACTAAATAATATACACCAGTAGTAGTGCCAGTAAAGTGATATGTTTGTTCATCAGTTGAGTCACCACAAAATTCAGTTTGAAATCCACCATTTTGCTCAGATTCAAGCTTAGCTTGAGACCACGTGCAAGAACTACCATAAATATTAGGAACACCACACAATGTAATACCACAATTTTCATCTGCATGGTTAATACCCCAACCTAACTTTAAAGTATAACCTACACCATTTTTAACATTAAAACGAATTCTAATTAAATCAGTACTAGAAGCAGATTCAGAACTATGATTGAAAGCACCACCAGAAAGCCAATATTTTCCATCATCTTCTTTAACATACGTAGCATTAGCCCAAGTAGAAGCTGATTCCAAAAAATAAGTATCATCAGATACAGCACTTCTTTTTACAATTCTTTGATTATCCTCTAAATTTTGAACAATAGCTTCTTCTTGAACACTATCGCTTACACCATTTAATACTAACGGAATTACCAATAAACTTGATAAAGCTCCCATAGATAAAATTTTTAATAAAAGTTTATTTTTCATTAAATCACCAATCCTTTTTTATTAAATAATTAAAAAAAAATAAGAAAAAAAGTGGTGAGCGAAAAAGCTCACCACAAACATGATTCAACCTTATCAGTTGTCTTAACATCAGTATCTTTATTTCCACCAAAAAGACCAGTTATAAAATTCCAAATCTTTTTAAAGAAATTACCAATACCCTTGAAGACTCTTACAAACCAATTTTCTGCTTTAGTATCATCTTTATTATTATCCTTATTAGTATCATCTTTTTTATCATCATCAGTCTTATTATCATCTTTCTTATCATCAGAAGCCATTACATAAGATTGATAATCAAGGCTATACATTGTAGTATCACCAGTAACATTATTAGTTACCATATAACGAACCACTTGTGATTCAGTACCATTAGCAACAAATCCATCAGATAATACCTCAACAGAGCAATCTTGAGCATTTATTTTATCTTGGTATAAATACATAAAGATATTTAATAAATTCTTATAAGTAATTTCAGTTCCAGAAGCAACTTTCATAATTGTTATATCATCAGAAGATTTAATAAAAATAACTGGTGCTGTAACATCAAGACGTTCAACATTAACACTAATTTCTGTTGCATTTCCAGTCTTATCTACAGACCTCAACACAACAACATACTTACCTACTTTATCTTCAATTGTTGATGAAACAACACTTATTGCACAACTTCCATCAACTTCATCAGTAGCAGTAAATTGAGCTTTAACTTGTTCAGATGTAATATACTCACCAGATTTAATTGAACCACCACCAGAAACGTTAGGTGTAATTACTGGAGCAATAGTATCATAAATAAATGATAAATCACTAGCAACATTTCCTAATGAATCTTTTAATTCTGTAATCTTATTAGTGCCTTGAACAAGATTATCAGCACCTAAAGTAATTTCCTTTGTCTTAGCATTTACTTCAATTAAAGTACCATTTAACTTAAACGATACAATATTAGAATAAGTATCAGCAAGTGTAATAGTTACAGATTTATTTAATCTTGTAGAACTATTTATACCAGTAATTGTAGGAGCAGACTTATCAGAAATAAACTTAATAATTGTGCCATTTCCTTGATTATCAGTAGCCTTTAAAGTATGTGTTCCGTCAGCATAACTTGAAGCATTAAAAGCAAATTCTCCGTCAGCCAATATAACAGATTTATCATCAATAGTTACAGATTTAATACCAGAACCAGAATCACTTACTCTAACATTAGCAGACATAATTACTTGATTATTAGTAATACCAGTAATCGTAGGAGAAATTGTATCTCTTACGCACACATTAAATGTAGCGTCAGTATAATTATCACTTGTATCAGTACCCCTAATGGTTACACTATATGTACCACAATTAGTATTTTGTTTATAATTATTAGTTACAATAGTTTTAGTAATACTTGTATCATAATTATCACTAAACGTAACATTATTAAGTAAATCAGCTTCACTTAATTTACTAGGACATTCAACATACATTGTTGATTGTTTAATACTATATGTAGGTTTTTCAAAATCACCAATCAATACATTAAATGTTAATGTTGATTCATTACCAGCCTTATCAGTCCAACTTAATACTAATGGATATGTACCAGTTTTATCATAATTAATATTACCAGATTTAATTATTAAGTTATTTGTAATATCTCCGTCAGTATCATCTGTTACTTTAAATATTTTTTGATTTAACAAATATTCTCTAGTTAAACGAGTTGAAGTCTTAACTGGTAAACTAATAGCATACTTAGAAGCCGTAACTACTGGCTCTTGTATGTCAATAACATCATCTTGAGTTAATTCTGTCATTAAATGAAAAGTAAACCCATCATATAAATCAGCATTAATTACTAAAAAATACACACCAGAAGAACCACCAGTAAAATGATATATTTCTGTATCACCCATTTCATCACCAAAAAATTCAGTTTGAAATCCACCTTTAGTTTTAGAAGCAAGTTTAGCTTGACTCCACGTATTAGAACTACCAGTAATATTTGGAACACCACACACAGTAATTCCAGAATTTTCCTCAATATTATAAAAGCCCCAACTTAATTTTAAAGTATAATCGACACCATTTTTAACTTTAAAAGCAATTCTAATTAAATCAGTACTCGAATCCGCTTCAGCACTATGTTCACTAGCAGAACCATGAAGCCAATATTTTCCATCATCATTATCTTTAGCATATGTAGCATTTGCCCAAGTCGAAGCAGATTCCAAAGAATAAGTATCATCAGATACAGCACTTCTTTTTATACTTCTATAATTATCCTCAGCATTTTGAGTAACAGCCTCTTCTTGAACACTATCACTTACACCATTTAATACTAACGGAGTTACCAATAAGCTTGATAAAGCTCCCATAGATAAAACTTTTAATAAATGTTTATTTTTCATAAAATCACCAATCCTTTTTTATTAAATAATTAAAAAATAAACCAAAAACAAAAAAATGATTGAAACTAAACAATCATTTAAAATTAGCAAATAAAAAAGTAGAATCTTAATTAAAAAATTCTACTTAATGTATAACCCCGTAGTATGAATAAAAAGTTATAACCCAGTCTCATAGCTATAAAGAAGAAACCTATATATCAATATAGCCGACCCTCCGCTATTCCTAGTATAGTGCTAGGCTAAAAGGCTTCATACACCTCAATAAAATTTTACTTCATCTTAATGTCAAAGTCAATCATTTTAAGAGAATTATCTTTACAAAATTTCTTAAAACGTTCTATATTTTTAGGACTTTCCATTAAAAAATCAAAAATAACTTTAGATGATTTCTTATCAAATTCCAAATCTAAATAATCAGATTCTTTAACATCATTTATATACTTACCATTAGCCATAGTAAACAACGTTTTATCAACATATGATTCATTTTTAAACTTATTCTTCTTACTATCTTTCATTGTCAAATTTTTCATAGGTAATCTAAAATAATTATCATTAAAATTCTTATTTTTAGAAGTAATTTTACAAAAAGCAATTTTTCCATTTACACAAGCAACACGAATATAAAAACGAGGCTTAGTATTAGAACCACTTTTCGAACCAGTTTTATTCATAGAAAACGAATCATCTTTTACAAATACCGGAAAATTCAAATAACCACCACCAATACAAAATAAAAAAATAATTTTTATTTTTCAAACCATTTCCAAATTTTCATAGGATATAAACCTTGTTCAAATGAAATACCATAAGTAAAATAATTATTACCTAGTATTTTTTTTGCTTTTGACTCAGCTTCATCTCTTGAATTAAATTGCCACCAATAAACTTTATCATCTTCATTATTACTATCAGCCCAATAATAACTACCATTTTCAAGCTTACATAACACTCTAATTTTAGTAATTGATTTTCTTAAATCAATCTGAGAAGTAATACCAATCACAATATATTTAAAATATTCACTTTTATTCATAACTACCACCTTATATGTTTTAATATAAATAACAATATTACAATACTTACAAAAGCAATATCAAAAACATTATAAATACCATTCATACAATCTTGAACAATAAATACAATCCAAATGATTGCCATAACAATTTCTGCCAAATTTAAAGCTTTATACAAAAAATAATAAAACTTCTTTAGCTTACCTTTCTTCTTATACTTTTTTCTCATAACAAAGAACCACCATACCTACTACCTAATGTTTTAAATGAATATGAATCAGATAATTCAAATATCCTAACAAAGCCTTTATCTGTATAAGTTGTACTATTAGACTCAATATTCATATTAATTAATTCATCATTACTAAAGAAATAACTGGTTAAATCATTATAAAACTTCATATCAGAAGATAACATATAAGCATAATAATAAGAATTTACATTATCACATACTTTACGAACTATTTCACATACTTTTTTTATTACTTCTTCATCTGGATTCGTTATATGTAATTGATAATCTAAATTATCTGTTATTAATGCAAATCTAATATTATTCTTATACATCTCACTTCTAATATCTAAAAGTAAAAAACTAGATTTTTTAAAGCCACATACAAAATAACCTTTCATATTAATTACCTTGCAACATAATAAGATAAGTACATTCCTAATTCACGATTACAATTAAAATGTCTAACTTCATTTAACCATTTTTCTAATTCTGTAAGAACATAATTATTTAAAGACATATTATTTTGCTTTAAAGCAATATGCAAAGGACTATAATAATTATACTCTTCAACATATTTTTCATATGATTGAGGTTCAAAACCATTTCCACCATACCAAAATGAATCAAGATTTACATTACAAGGAGCAACACAAACTTTTTCACCATTTAAATATGCTTTTTGAAAATAAGCTTTTGATACTCTTTGCCAATTCTCAAATTGTAAATTTCTCATCAATATTCACCACCTTAATTAAAAATCTGGAAACAAATCTCGCATTACTTCTTTTATCATTGTAGGCACTGAATCACCACTTACACAAGTTACTTTATTTTTATAAATTCTCATATCATTAGTTAACAATACCACAAATTCATCATAACCAGTATAAACATATTTTAAAGTAATATTACTTGAATAAGCGTCACCCACTAATAAAGCATTTAACACCTCAATAGCATTAGCTTTCCTTTCATAAAACTTCCTAAATACTGGATTTCTACTTTGAATTCTTACAGATTCTACAATATCTGCCTCAAGTCTTTTATCTATTTTTTTGACTAGCATTTCACATCGCTCCTTTTTTTCTATCTTGATAAAGTTTTAAATATTTTTCACGTTCTAAAATATAAATACCAAAAATTATTTTATTTTCTGCCATTTCTAAAGGCATAAAAAATATTATAGCTTTATTTTTAACATTAATTACATCAAGCATATCACATTGACCTTGAACAATTTTTTTATATAAAATTTCTAAAATCTTCATTTCTAATTACAACATTATTACTTTTTAAATAATTACTTAAATTATAAATTTTATCTTTCATTACAATATCAACTTTAGATAATTGTTTACCTTTAGGCACATTAAAAAAGCCTTTAGAATTAACTCTATATAAGCCATTAAAACAAGTCTTATTTACATAGATAATTCTTGAAGCTTTTATAACATCAGAAACATCTTTATAATCATTTAATCTATCTATTTGTCTAACCTCATAAAAATAATTAGAATTAGAATAATGATTATTTTCGTGAATAGTAAGTAAGTAAGAAATTTTGGTTTTTCTTTTATCATTTTATACACATTAATAAGTTCAGAATTTAAATCATTAATTATTGTATTTTTATATTCAAGTGCAAATGCGACAGAACCACCACCAACAAAAGGTTCATAATATCTATTACAACCATTTAATTTTGGTTGAATAATAGGTATTAATTCATCTAATAATTGTCTTTTTCCACCAACCCATTTTAATACAGATTCCATTATTTATTACCACCATACAGATTATGTTCATAATATACTTTAGCTTCTTCAATACTTTTAAAATACAAAGGATAACCATCTATATTAGGTACATAATATTTATCATCTTTTGTTAAATTAGAACGTTTAACATACTTAGCAAAGCCTTTACTAAACAAATAGAATTTACCAGTACGAGGCTTATATACAATACAAATGTTTTTATCTAAATGCTCAATTAAAACACATTCATAAGTTTTAAAATAAGCAATTAAGCCATTATATCTTTGAAAACAAGTATTACTTCTTAAATCCACTTTCTTTTTCCTCATTTCATTTAATTTTAATTTATTTTTTTATATAGCAAAAAAGAGATAACCCCTTTTAAGAGCTATCTCATTTACAAAACATTTATTTAATTAGATTGATGAAGCATTTGAATCTTCATCTTCACCAACCTCACCAATATCATAGAATTGAACTTTTGATTCTGGGTGTTTAGCATTATGAATCTTAATAAGAATAATAGTATCATTTCTTAAATAAGCTTTACTAGTTTTCTTATTGTTATTAAAACGATCTGTTGAATAACCACCATTAAATACAACACCCTCACAAATAGGAGCTACACAAGTATAAGCTCTTGAATAAGATATTTCACCAGTAATAGGATTTTCTTTCTTATTTTTAACTGGAAGTAAACTAACTAGCTTAACTAATACTTCTGTTTTAACACCTATAATTTCTGGACGTAACTCTTTTAAAATCAATGATTTTTCTGTTGTTAAACTATCTTGTAAAACAACATTATCAGCAAGCATTAAACTTAAATGAATATAAGATGATTTCTTATCCTTAGTTTTCTTAATCTCAGCTTTTAAAATACCTTTAGCAAATTTCTTCTTATCTTCATCAGTTAACTCAGATAACTTCTTATAAGCAATCGTATTCTTAAACTCATCATCTTGAATCAATAATTGAGATTCATCAAGCATATCTTCAAGTCGCTTTTCTTTTGCAACTTCCTTAACCTCAGAAGCACCTTTATCAGAAGTCTTAACATCTTTTACTTCCTTTACTTCCTTAACTTCAACATTCTTTTCAATTTTTGCATTTTGTAAATTTTCCATAATAATTTTAATACCTTTTTGCTAACTACTTCTTCATCTTCATTAGCACCTTTCTTTAATTTTTTTTTTTTTTTATTATTAATTAATTTTAGATAAATAAATTACCTAATTACTTATTACCTTTAACAGATAACATACCATTTAAAAAATGATAAATAGCAAGTGGACTATCACTTGCACACAGAACTAAACCTTGTTTATCAGATACAACATTTTTTGTAACTCCGTCAATTACTTCTGTATCAACAACAACTTCTAATTCTTTAGCTAACTTATTAATCGTTAATTGACTAATAACATAAGCATTTTGTGAATTTTTACTATTTTCACCATACCAAAGCTCACTCATTTATTTTAATTTCCTTTCATTTATTTTATGTTTGATTTTTTTAAACAAACATTAACAAAAACATTAGACTTTATAAAAAAGTAAAATACTCATCAACACTTGATTTAATACTTTTAAAACTCATTAACAATGATTCTAATAATTCTTCACTTACACGAGAAACATTAATATCAAATGTAGGTTCAACACCACAACGATTTTCAAATCTAAAAGTAATAACATCTGTCTTTTTTCCAAAGACTCTAACAACTACTACATCATTAGTAACATTAATTGTTTTACTTGTACTAAATCCATACTTTCTAAACAAACTTAAATCAAGATTATCTTTGACAATTCGAGTACATAATCTGCTAAAATCATAGCTTAAAGCTTGTGAATAATCTACTTTATTATATTTTCTTAAACCTTGCATAAAACACCTCATTAAATCAAAATAAAAAGGCTACTTATATAAGCAACCTTTTATTTAATATTAAATTAATTTTTTACATAACAAATTGAATATCTAAATTTTCGTCAGTAAATTTTCTTCCGTCTTCCAACACAAAATTATAAAATAAATCATCAAAAGAATCAAAAGAATATTCTTCTTCAGAAGTACCAATAAGATACTTACCATTTTCATATCCCAACCAATATGGAATAATCTTTGTAAGTTTTCTAGCCTTATCATCATTAGGCAAAGCATATTCAAGACCATAATAATCATCTTCATCTATTTCATTATCTTTTAAATAGTCATACACACCTTTTAATTCATCATAATAATATTGACTAAGAGCATTCATCTTATAGCACCTCTTTCATTTTATATTTTCCTTTTTCTTCTTAATTTCCTCATCTTTTTTAATAAAGCTTTCGTTTCATTATCAAATCTATGAAATTTATCGTGTTTTACTTCATATACTGGTTTATTATTTTTATCATAATATTCTATTTTAGGAACTTCATTATGATAATGAACGCCTCTTACATTATCATTTTTATCATAATCAATATCAACTTTACGATAAATAGACAACTTAGATTCATCATCAATCTGGTACTTATTAATAGAATCTAAAAAAGTAAATCCAGTCGCATTTAAATGAATATTACCATATCCAACTTTAACAAATACATCTAAAGGAAATAAATATTGATTAACAATATATTTTTGACAACCATTATAACCAATAACGGCTAAAGCACGTCTTTTCACTTTAACATACAATTTACCATTTCTAGTATCTTCATACAGATAATTACCATATTCATCTTCATAAGCAGACTCTTTATTAACCTTACCAAATTTATTATACTTCATTAAATAAAGCCTTTCAATTAATATCTTCTGTTTTTATGATTTTCAATAGTAAATTCAATTGCTTCTGTTAATGGACAACCTTTAATAAGCTCATTATAAATTAAAGCATCTATCATCTTTAAAGCGTCCATTTCATCATATTGATTTCTTTCGTACTCTGTTTCTTCAAGTATATCACCTAAAAAATTAATAGCACTATCACAACCAAGATACCAATCATCTGTATTCAATGCACTAGGAAGTCCACCACACCATTCGTGAAAAGCTTGACCATAAGACTTAAAATAACGTAATCTTTTTTTAATGTCTTCATAAGTAAAGCCAAATTCAGCAGCTATAAACTCTTGTAAAATCCATTTACAAATATAATTAAAATCAGCACCAACTTTATAATCATACCAATTATCAACATCATTAGCCTTATCATTATAACTATCAATTATCAATTGACGAATCTTCTGACGAACAATTTTACTACTTGCTCTTAACATTTTTTCACCTACAATCTTCCATTATATCTAAATATTGTACGTTCTAATTCTTCTTTACCATACATACTTAAATCTTTATTAAATTTATCATAACACTCTTTAGGAGTAGTAAATCCATAAGTTATTTCTCTAATACTACCAGTCTTATTTCCAACTAAGACAATTTTATATCCACTATTAGCTTGTTGAAGTGCAAACTTAATATTAGTTGTATCATCTAAATGATATCGTTCATTTAAATCAAGAATTAAACAAGCTAATTTATCTCTATACTTATTTTTCATAAACATTTTTCCTTTCATTTAATAAAAATTAAGAGATAATCATTAAAGACTATCTCTTAACTAATTCATTATTTAATTAAAAACCTCTTCTACTTCTTAAAGGTATTAAAGGAACACGTTTATCAACAATATCATAAGAATCAGGATCTTCACCTAAAAATGCGTCATCATCAACATCAGAATCAATTACACCATTAATAATTTCATCATACAGCTCAACAAATTTTTTAGTATATGTATCAAGTTTTTTAAATGAACCTTTAGTTGTTTCTTCACCATTATCAGCAATTAACATAGAACATCTTCTATATTCTTTATTAATAATTTCTGGTTGATTTTGAAATTTCTTAATATAATTATAAGCGTGAAGCCATTCTTTCCAATAATTCATTCTTGCTTTTGAATAGAAATGAATCTTACCAAATTCATCACGCTCACCCTTTCTATGAACTAAATCACGATAAAGCTTTGCCTTATCATCAGCACACATTTTTTCCTTAGCATTATTTCTTTTTGCCATTTTTAAATACCATTTTAACCTTTCATTTTCAATAAATTTAACTTTTGATTTTTCTTATAAAACAAAAACCTTTTAAACAAACATCAATCTTTTAATTGAAAGAATTAAAACATTAAATCGTCACATTGATTTAACAACGGATAAATAAAAAAGAACATTATTTAATAACATTCTTAATTACTTTTTATTATGTTTATCAAACAAGCTTTTCACTTATTAATTATTTCAATAAGCTAATTAAGTAAAATCTTATATTACAGACGTATTTTTTATTCTGACATAATTAATACTTAAATTCTTTTATCTATTTCAAATTTATAAGGGAGCTACCCCTTGTCTAGCCCAACTAGACTACTTCATCTGCTATTTTTAGAGTGCAGATTCTCTTTATTTTTCGTTGTAAAGTGTTTTTCTTTGCAACGTTAGTATTCTTAATTAAGAGGCTTCATAACTTAATAAGATGAGTAAACCAACAAACAAACAAACCATAAAAAATAAACCTCATCTTATTGTGTGTATCGTAATTTAATTTATAAGCAAATATCTAATTTCAAGGAGATGTATAAATTTTAATTCTAGAAAGGAAAAGAATTAAAATAATCATTATGGAATCAGAAGCAAGCACCTCAATAAAAAACTTCTGAGAAGCCTTTTAATTAAGAATACTAATTATGACATAATTAACTCTAATCATCACAATTAGTCAACGTTATCAACAACGTATTAATATATGTATTTGTCAAAGAGCTTGATTATAGGACTTACATATTAATCAAACCTTTGACAAACCACCAATTCCAATATATAATAAAAGTGCGAGAAATATTATATGTTGGAATCAGTGATTGAAAATGATTCAATCATAAAGCCTATTTTTAATATTTTTAGAAAATCTGGTTATTTATGATGATTCATATTTAACCATTTTTTCTATATTAAATTTGTAATTAGCACTTAATTAAGTATCAACTACACCTATATTTTAGCACTTAATTAAGTATTGTCAATAGTTTTAGTAAAACAATTTATTTATTTTTTGAAAGGAAGTTATAATATGTTTTTACAATCAAATTTAAAATTTTTAATAACAAATCAAGCACAATTTTCAAGAGATTCAGAGATACCAAAAAGAACAATACAAGAAATTATATATGGAAAAAACAAAAATCCAAGAATTGATACTTTAATAAAAATAGCTTCTGCTCTTAACATTAGCATCGATGATTTAATTTACAAAGATTTAACAAAGGAAAATAAATAATGAGAGAAAATTTTTATAGTTTTATCAATAGCTTAAAACTCGAACAAATAAAAGAAGCCAAATTAAAAGTTAATTTTTATCAATTAAAACAAATATATGATTTTTTTGAACTCAATACATATCATTATGAATATATAAAAAGCATTTATAAAAATTCAGTCGAAAAACTTTTTGTAAGTTATTTTAATATATCAAAAAATTCGGAATCAGAACAAGTAACATGGTTTGCAAACATAAAAAACACTTATGAATTATTAGATAAATATTCTGACGAAGAACTAAAAAATATAACAATATATTTCGAATATGAAATAGATTATACAATACCTTATAATAAGCAAATAATTAATCTAAACCATACTCAAGAAAAATATCCAAAAGAAACAATAAACATTCATAAAAGAATTGATACTATTATCCAAAATAATAATTCTTTTTTAATCATAGAATATAGTCACATAAACAAAGAAAATGAAAATTATCTTATCATTCAAAAAACAAAACAAGTAAGAGAATATATGCTTTATTTTATCTTACAAAATTTTAATACTATTTTAGGAGTAAATTCTAATACACCATTTTATATTGAGCAAACAATATACATAAATAACTTATCATATACAATAGAAAACACTAATCAAAAAATTAATAATTTAATTCAACAAAATAGTTTCTTTTTTACTAATAAAATTCTCAAAAAAATAACAGAAACTTTAAATAATATACAAACAAATTTATTTTTTCTTGAAGAAGCAAAAGAATTAAAAGCAATTAAGTTAAATAAAAAAGCAAATAGCGAAATTATATTAATTAGAAAATTATTTTTATTTAACGACGAAGCATATTATTTTGACGTTTTTAATCACGATATATATAACGAAAATTATCTTACAACACATAATAATGAAATTTTTAAAGTCAATAACGGAGAATACACAGAGCAAGAATATATAGAATCACTTAAAGTTTTATATCCATACGTTATAAATTATCTCTTACTATCAAGCATTTTTAATAATCAATAGATTTTTTAATATTAATATTTAACAAATTAATCGAACATAACCATTTTCATTTAAATAGCTTATAAACAGTTTTTATTTACTAATTACATAATCAATCATTTTTAAGCTTAAACCTCATTTTGAGCTAATATTTTAAAAACAGAAAGGAAATGGTACTATGTCATCATTTAAAACACCAGAAGAAATTATTAAAGCATTAAAGAAACTTTAGAAACTTCACCTTTTACTTTTATCGTATGATCTTTATACATAGTTGTATATTCTAGATTTCTATTATCAAAAACAAGAAGCTCCACAGCATATTTTATTTTAGAAATGTTATTATATTTTTTTTTCAAATTTTGATAACAAAAAATCTCTAAAATAATCTCTTAACTCTTCTTTTTTAAAATCATTTTCATCAGGAGTACAAAATTCTTGCTGAAAATCTTCTTTCACTTTTTTACCATTATTCAAATAAATACAACATTTAAACTTACAAAAAACAAAAAAACTTAATTCTTTTTCCATTTTAAACACCTCACAACACATTTTTATTTATTAATTACTCAATCTACTACTTATCACTTAAAAGCTTGTCTAAAGCTAATATTTAACGGATTGACCGAAAATAACCATTATTCAACAATAACTATACATAACAAAACATAACCATAAATATAATTCATTACAAACTAGAAAAGATTTAAAAAATTTTTTCTAGTTTTTTTATAAAATCATACGTAAGATATATGTATGAGTATAATATTTTTTTGAAATATATTAAATACAAAGGAGATTTTAATTATGAATGAAAATATTTCAACTAAAGACTTACTAAATTTAATTTTAGGAAATCAAGAAATGCCAACAATTGAAGAAAATAAAGAAATGGAACTAAATGAAGCAATTTCTTATTTTCTAAATCATCAAATTCAAAATTCTGAAGAAACAATAAAATATTATAAAATTGAATTAAATTGCTTAAAACCATATTTCAAAATGTACAATATAAAATCAACTAAAGATCTTAATAATGAATTTGCCAACAATCTAATCAGAATTAAAAAGAATGAAGGAGTTAAAACTATTACTATTAATAAATTAATAAGCGCTCTAAAAATTATGCTTAATTTTCTAGTAAAAGAAAATTTAATCACAAAAAGTCATATTACCATACCAAATATAAAGTTTAAGCAAACAAAGCTTGTAATACCAACTCAAGATGAACTTATTAAATTTAAAAATTATATTGATACTAAAGCTTCATTAGAATATCAAGTAATTTTTTACATTTTAATTGATACAGGACTTAGACGAAGTTCATTAGCTAATCTTTTAATTTCAGATATTAATCTTGATGAACAATCAATAATACCCTCACATACTAAAGAACATAACGAAATCAAAGTTTACTTTGGTAATAAAACTAAATATCTTATTTCTACTTTTATTGAATCAAAGAAAAAATTAAAATCAA
>OIZF01000347.1_pt1 | contig 32301 bp, 26 predicted proteins | sample 1588471 | NCBI WGS metagenome assembly OIZF01 (sample SAMN03283279) | human gut metagenome | biome: human-associated habitat; material: feces | host: Homo sapiens | place: Peru | collected 2012
ATGTTTGTGTATTAACATCATTAAATAATTAATACAAATATATTATACGAGGAGGAATAAAAATGAAAGAATATTTTAAAACAGGAAAAATTAAATATGAAGGACCTAAATCAACTAATCCTTTCGCATTTAAGTATTATAACGCTGATGAAGAAATTAATGGTAAAAAGATGAGCGAGCATTTAAAGTTTGCAATGAGCTGGTGGCACACATTATGTGCTAAAGGTACCGATCAATTTGGTAGTGATACAATGTCAAGACCTTGGTCAGATCCTGATCCAATGAAGGAAAGCTATAATAAGGCTGAAGCAGGCTTCGAATTTATGCAAAAACTTGGAATTGAGTATTTTTGTTTCCACGATGTTGATATGGCTCCAGAAATGGCATCAATAAAAGAAACTTATCATGCTTTAGATGAAGTATCTGATTATGTTTTAAAGCTTATGAAGGATACTAATATTAAATGCTTATGGGGTACGGCTAACTGCTTTAATCATAAAAGGTATATGGCTGGTGCTGCTACATCACCTGAGGCTGATAGTTTCTGTCATGCCGCTTCACAAATAAAAAAGGCAATGGATATAACTAAGAAGCTTGGTGGAACAAATTATGTATTTTGGGGTGGCCGAGAAGGCTACGACACCTTACTTAATACTGATATTAATTTAGAGCTTCAAAATTATGCTACAATGTTAACTCTTGCAAGAGATTATAAAAATAAAATTGGATTTAATGCTCAGCTATTAATTGAACCTAAACCAAAGGAGCCTACGAAGCATCAATATGATTTTGATGTTCAAACGGTTTTATCTTTCTTAAGGAAAAATCATCTTGAAAATGATTTCAAGATGAATATTGAGGCAAATCATGCAACCTTAGCAATTCATACTTTTAATCATGAATTAAATATTGCAAGAAATGAAGGTGTATTAGGTTCAATTGATGCTAATCAAGGAGATATGCTACTTGGATGGGATACAGACCAATTCCCAACAAATATTTATGATGCAACGCTTGCTATGTATGAAGTATTAAAAAATGGTGGCCTTCATAATGGTGGCTTAAACTTTGATGCTAAGGTTAGACGTCAAAGCTATACCGAAGAAGATTTGTTCTTAGCATATATTGCAGGTATGGATACTTTTGCTCATGGCTTAAGAATAGCAGCTAAGCTTCTTGAGGATAATGTACTTGAGGATTTCATTGCTAAGCGCTATGAATCATATAATTTTGGCATTGGTTATAAGATTAAAAATAAAGAAGTTGATCTTGAGACTTGTGCACAATATGCATTAAATAATCAAAATGAGAACTTGCCTTCATCAGGCCGTCAAGAAATGTTAGAATCAATTTTAAATCAGTATATATATAATAATTAAAAAAAAGGCTGTGGATTTTTCCACAACCTTTATTGCTTAAAATAAAGTTTATTAGCATTATCATAAAATATTTTTTGTTTGCTAGAAAGAGGAATATCACTATTCATAATGTAATTAATAAAATTATCATAACTGGATTTTGTTAGTGATGTTGGCATATCAGAGCCCCACATTAGTTTATCATCACCAACAATTTCAATTGCAAGTTTAATATAATTAAGAGCATTATTAAAGGGATATGGTTCATGTGTATTGTTTGAAACTGAAGCTAAGTCAAAAAAACAATTAGGAAGTTTTAAGCGCTCAATATCATGCTTAAACATTTCATATTGATTTTCTTGATGAGAACCTAAATGACAAACAACAAAAGTTACATCAGAATATTTCTTAATCATTTTTCTTAAATTTTCGATTTGATAACAGCCATTTTCTGGACGTCCGATATCAATGACACAAATAAGCTTATATTTCCTACATAATTCATAAATCCATTGCATCTTTTTTCCTGCAAGAGAAATGATATCATGGTTAGCCATTAAGCCTGATGTATTAGAAACCTCCATTTTAATGATTTTAAAGTTTAAATCCTCAAAAAAATGTTTTGCAATTAATTCTCTATTTTGACAAAAGGGGTCAATTGTTGAAGCAGCTATGAAACGATCTGGATATTTTTTCATTGTTTCATAGGCATATAAATTTTGAAATCCTAAATAATTACCTTGAAGAATAACTGCTTTTTCAATATTATGGTTATCCATAATTTCAAGAAGTTTTTCGGGACAAACACCATAATCACCCATATATTCCGGAAATAGTTGAAATTCTTTGCCATCTGCGTAAATTGCTTTTCCTTTTCCTAAACCTCTTAGCTCACCTCTTGATCCCCAGCCATTGATATGCTCACAAATGTGGACGTGCGCATCAATAATTTTCATATTATCACCTAAATAATTATAAGATATATTATGTCATAAAAACAAGCATTATTTTTAAATATTAATATAATACGATAGGTGACTTTATGTTTTGGCTATTTATGGGATTGATTTTTATTTTTATTATGACAATGACAGGAGTTATTTTGGCCTTATTTTTTAGACGTGATATATTAGATAATACAGTTGTATTATCATTTGCTTTAGGCGTTATGCTAGCAAGTGGAATATTTTCACTGCTTATTCCTTCAATAACCATGTTAAAAACAAATAATACAGGATTTTATCCTTTATCTATTGGCGTTGCAATTGGTATTGCAATTATTGTAATTGTTCCTAAATTTTTTAACAAAGAAAAAAATGAAAGGAAAAGATTATTTTTAGCAATGACGATTCATAATATACCTGAGGGCTTTAGTGTAGGATTAAGTTTATTTATTGCATATTTAAGCAAAGATAGTGAAATATTACTTAATGCTATAATGCTTTTTATAGCAATTGGAATTCAAAATATTCCTGAGGGTTTTGCAACCACCTTGCCATATAAAATAGAAGAAGGCAATAAAAAAGCATTTTTCATGGGCTTTATTTCATCAATTGTTGAACCACTTGCCGGATTATGTGCTTTGGTTTTTGTATCTGTAGGTGATATTATGCACCCTTATGGTTTAGCAATTGGGGCTGGTGCCATGATAATAACAGTTTTAATTGAAATGAAAAATAATTTAAATTTTAAAGGAATTATGTCATTTATTATAGGTTTTACAGTAATGACGTTACTTGATTTATTTTTGTAGTTTGATATAATATTTAAAGAAAAAAGTGGTGGTATAAATGTTGATTGGAATTATAGTATTAATTATTTTATTTTTATTAGATGTTTATTTTATCTATATATCCTTTTATCTTGAAAAAAAAAGAGAAGATACTAGACAAAAAAAATATAGTGATTCAATTAAAGAAGTAAAAACAGAGCTTGCTACTTATAGCTTTTATACCTATCCTGATGAAATATTAATATCAGTTAATGGAAATTTTGCCAATATTAAAACGAAATATATTGATATTAAAGAGAATTCTGAAATTGATGAATTGGTCTTTGATGGTGTAAAGCAAATTCTTAATTTTAATATTAAAGCTTCAAAGGTATCATTTATTAATTCTAATTATAAAGAAAAAGATGGTGTTATTTTTGATGATAAGGATACAGTATGCTTTATTTATAAAATCCAAACAATTGAAAAATTAAAGGGCTTAGCCAGAAATTATAATATAAAAAGAAGTGCTTTAAAATATTTTTCAAACGCCTCATATATTCAATTTACTAACAAAGGAATATTAAGAATATCTCATCCATATAATCAAGATGAAAATAATCCTAAGCTTGTTTGTCCGAAAAAAATCGATGGAATTGAAGTTAAATTGCTAGAAATAAATTATCATAATGTTGATTATTTATTCCTAAATGATAATATCAAGCAGGTTATATATGAAAAAGATTCTAAAATAAGAAGAATTGATTTAGATAAATCAAAATATTTAAAGATAAGAAATGGTAATCTTGTTTATAGAAAATACAATTTGATTATTTCATGCTTTAACGATGTGAGAAAAATCGACAAAAATTCACCTAAATACTACTATAAACCTCCTTTTATTATTGAGAAAAATATCACATTTTGTCGAATTAAAGAGGAATAAAAAAAAATTTGAGCTTTTCCTCTTTTTTTTGTTGAAAAAGAATTCTTTTTTGATTTATACTAAAAGAAGAAAAGGTGAGGAAGTGTTTTTATGCCATATAGTTCATGGGGAGATTTTATTTGTGGAGCTTTTGTTCTTATAATTATTATTTTCCATTTTTTAAATAAATCTAAGAAAAATACTGCTTTAAAATCAGTGTTATTTATTTTAGTATCAGTTTTAATTTTTAATATTTTACATGGTGTTTCGGATTTATTAGTTTACAATAAAGTATCACTAAATTTAGCTTTAATTTTTAAGTATTTATCGATAATTATGTTTTCAATTATTGCTAGTGGTTTTGAAATTTATTGTCTTAGTGTTATAAGAGATACTACTAAGATGCCTAAATGGCATTACCTTATTGTAGGGTTACCAGTTTTATGGAATATTATTTGGTTAATCATTAATAAAATTACTAATATTTGCTTCGAAGTAGAAGGAAATACTATTATATACCATGTTGCATATTGCTTATTATTTTTATGCTTCATTTTTGCAATGATATATATGCCTATAATGTGTTTAGTTTATAAAAGGGGAATATATCCTTCTCTTTTTAAGGTTGGTCTTACTTTTACTGTTTTTTCGGCCCTTTTTGGAATATTTCAATTTTTCTTTTCTTTTTTTATCAATAATAATGTTTTCTTTACATCTGTTTTTTTAACTTTGTCAACTGCGTATGCTTATCTATATTCGAGAAATGATTTGATTAATATTGACCAAATGACTAATTTATATATGAGAAACAAGTGTATGGATGATTTGACAGCCTCTGATGGAGCTAGTGTATATATGCTTGAAATTATGCGTTTTCATCATTTTAGTTCTTTTACAGGAGATCAAATATTAATTGAAATTGTTAATTTTTTGAAAACAATTTTTAATAAGTATACAATGTATCGAGTGTCTTCTAATCAAATAATTGTTATTGTTGGTAAAAGTGATGATATCTCTAAGATTTCTTTAATTAATCAGGAATTTAGAAAACCTATTAACATTCAAGGTGATGACTACTCAATCGATATAAAAACTTCAATTATAATTAAGAAAAAGAATGAAACGGCAGAACATACGGTTTATCTTTTAGAAAAAATGATTAATCAAATTAAGGATACAAATGAGGTATTTATCGTATATTCATCAGAGATGAAAAGGAAATTAGAGATTGAAGAAAATGATACAAATAAAATTATTAAAGCGATTAATAAAGGCTCAGTAGTACCATATTATCAAGGAATTTATTCTATAAACGATGAAAAAATAACCTGGTGTGAAGCTCTTGCAAGATTAAATGTAAATGGTGAAATAATTCCTCCTTCTAAATTTATTCCTATTTTGGAAAATCATAGGTGTGTTAATAAACTTGACCGTAATATGTTATGCCAGGTTTTAAAGGAATTAAAATCAATGAATGATTCAGGAACAAGGGTTGATGTTAAAGGAATTTCAATAAATTTTACGGCAGAAGATATTTTAAATCAAAGCTTCATTGATGAAATAAAGCAAATGGTTAAAAATCAAGAAATTGATCCAAATATGATTTCATTTGAAATTTGTGAAAGTGTTATAATTTCTAATTTTCAAAAGGCAAAAGAAATTATGGAAGAATTAAATAGCTATGGTATTAAATTTTTCTTGGATGATTTTGGGACAGGCTTTAGTAATTTAAAGGCGGTTTTAAGCTTGCCATTTTATCTTATAAAGATTGATAAATCATTGCTTGATGCCGCAAAGGAAAATACAAGAAATCAACAAATTCTTGATGGTGTTGTAAAGGCGATTAATTCCATTGGAATGAAAACTTTAATCGAAGGTGTTGAAACTAAAGAAGATGTTGAATTAGTAAAAAATATTGGAGTTAATTATATTCAGGGCTATTATTATCATAAGCCATCAAATATGACAGAATTGAATAAAACTATCGAAGAAAAGGTGTAATTTACATCTTTTCTTTTTTAAGCATAATTATTGAATGATTATAATAAAAAGTGTATAATATAATACGATAGAAAGGTGATATTAATGACAAAAATAGATATTATTTCTGGCTTTTTAGGTGCTGGAAAAACAACTTTAATTAAAAGACTTTTAGCTACTCATTTACATGATGAAAAAGTTATTCTTATTGAAAATGAATTCGGAGAAATCGGTATTGATGCTGGCTTTTTGAAGGAGACAAAGGTTGAAATAAAGGAACTAAATCAAGGCTGTATATGTTGTTCACTTCAAGGTGATTTTGCAACCGCTTTAACTGAGATTAAGACAAAATATAATCCTACTCGTATAATTATTGAACCATCAGGGGTCGGAAAATTATCTGATATTGTAAAAGCAGTTGTAGATGCAAATTTAAGTGATGTTAAATTAAATGCTTTAGTTTGTGTTTGTGATGCAAATAAAGCAAAGATGTATTTAAAGAATTTTGGCGAATTTTATATCGATCAGGTTGCTCATGCAAAAACTATTTTCTTATCAAGAGCTGATGTAGCAACTGAGGCTAAGATGCAAGAGTGTCTTGAAATTGTAAGAGAAATTAATGATAAAGCTATTATTGTTACAACTCCTATTAATGAGTTGTCAGATGGAACTTTAATTGATTCTTATGAGGCAAAAAATGATGATTTTGAGGCTAAATTATTAGAAGAGGTTAAGCATATGCACCATCATCATCACCATGACGATGAAGAATGCGAATGCGGACATCATCACCACGACGATGAAGAATGCGAATGCGGACATCATCACCACGATGATGAAGAATGTGAATGCGGACATCATCACCATGACGATGAAGAATGCGAATGTGGACACCATCACCACGACGATGAAGAATGCGAATGTGGACACCATCACCACGACGATGAAGAATGTGGATGTGAACACCATCACCACGACGATGAAGAATGTGGATGTGGACACCATCACCACGATCATGATGCTGATGAAGTATTTACAAGCTATGGCTTTGAAACAACACACAAGTATTCACATGATGAACTAGAAGCCATTTTACATGAATTATCATTTGGTGAAAAATATGGTTTCATTTTACGTTCTAAGGGAATTGTTGCTGGTATTGATGGTTGGTATCATTTTGATATGGTTCCTGAAGAGACAAATGTAAGACATGGTGAAGCTGCATCAGTTGGAAAAATTTGTGTAATTGGCTCTAAGCTTAATAAAGAAGAAATAAAAAAATTATTTATAAAGTAGGTTGGTGTTTTAATGGTTGAGGTACCTGTATTTTTAATAAACGGATTCCTTGAAAGTGGAAAAACAACTTTAATAAAAGATATAATTAATCAAGATTCAAAACTGCAAAAGCTTGATACCTTACTTGTTGTATGTGAAACAGGCGAGGTTGAATACGATGAATCTTTCATTAAAGAAAATCATATTGATATTGTTTATATTGAAGATGAATCTGAACTTACAGTCGATTTTTTCAATAAACTTGATAAGGATTTTGAGCCCGCAAGAGTAGTAATTGAATATAATTCATTTTATAATCCTGAAACTATCAAAGATGCTTTGCCAAAAATTTATGTTTTATCACAAACAATTACAATGATTGATGCATCTTCATTTGGGCTTTATTTTAATAATATGCGACAAATATTTAATAATGCATGTAAAGATGCTGATTTGATTATTTTTAATCGTATTGAAGGAATTGACACTTTAGCTCAATTTAGACGTCAAATAAGGGCTTTCAATCAAAATGCTCAAATTGCTTTTGAAGCTAAGGATGGTTCTATGACTGATATGCTTGATGAAGACCTTCCTTACGATATCAATAGTGATGTAATTAATCTTGAAGAAACAGATTATCCGATTTGGTATATGGATTGTTTTGATAACTATCAAAAATATTATAATAAGGATATTACTTTTATAGCTAAAATAGAAGTCCTTGAGGATAGTAAAGAAGGACATATTATGCCAGGTAGAATGGTAATGACTTGTTGTGAGGCTGATACTCAGTTCTTAGGCTTTGAATGTGTAAATGAAACTGATGTGAAAATAACGGATACGACATGGGCGTTAATTACAGTTACTATTCATCATGAATATAGCTCCTTAGCTGATGCTGAGGTTGTTATGCTTCATGCAAAAAAAATTATTAAACTTGCTCCTCAAGAGGATAAAATTTTATCATTATAGCTGAATGACTAAACTATGTAAAAGTAGTTTAGTTTTTTTAATTTTAAATACTATGAAAAGGCTTTCAAAATAAATGCGATTATGATAAAATATAAACACGAGAGATGAAAAGGAGTGATCTTATAATGGAAAATAAAATTAATGCTACAAAAGAAGTAGATAGTTTAGTTAAGAGATCCTTAAAATGTTTAGATGCCTATGCTAATTATACGCAAGAGCAAATTGATTATATTGTTGCTAAAGCATCAGTAGCTGCTCTAGATAAGCATGGTATTTTAGCTCTACATGCTGTAGAAGAAACTAAAAGGGGAGTATTCGAGGATAAGGCAACTAAAAATTTGTTTGCATGTGAATATGTTGTAAATAATATGCGTCATTTAAAAACTGTTGGTGTAATTAGTGATAATGAGGTAACAGGAATTACCGAAATTGCTGAACCTGTTGGTGTTGTTGCAGGAATTACTCCGGTTACTAATCCAACATCAACAGCAATATTTAAATCACTTATTTGTTTAAAAACAAGAAATCCAATTATTTTTGCATTTCATCCTAATGCACAAAAATGTTCTACCGAAGCGGCAAAAATCGTATATGAAGCAGCTGTAGCTGCTGGCGCACCCAAGGATTGTATTTTATGGATAGAGCATCCTTCAATGGAAGCGACAACGGCTTTAATGAACCATCCTGGTGTATCAACGATTCTAGCAACAGGTGGAAATGCAATGGTTAAAGCTGCTTACTCGTGTGGAAAGCCTGCTCTTGGTGTAGGTGCTGGTAATGTACCGGCTTATATGGAAAAAACATGTAATGTAAGACAAGCTGTAAACGATATTGTTATGTCAAAATCATTTGATAATGGAATGATTTGCGCTTCTGAACAGGCTGTCATTATTGATAAAGAAATCTATGATGAGGCGATTAGTTTATTTAAACAGTTTGGCTGTTATTTATGTAATGAAGATGAAAAAAAGAGGCTCATTTCTTATATGTTTGGTGTTAATAATGAGTCAGAATATGAGAAAGCTGTTTTAAACCCCATTATTGCCGGAATGAGTGCTGTAAGTATTGCTAAAAATGCAGGTCTTAATGTTCCTTCAAACACTAACATTTTACTTGTTAGTTGTAATGAGGTTGGGGTTAAGGAACCGATGAGTAAAGAAAAGCTTTCCCCCGTTCTTGCGGTATATAAATCAAACAGTACTGACGATGGGTTAGAGATTTCTAAAAAAATGGTTGAATTTAATGGCCTTGGACATTCGGCAGCAATTCATACGGCGTCGAAGGAATTGGCAACGAGATTTGGTGATATAATTCCTGCAATTCGTATTATTTGGAACAGTCCATCAACATTTGGTGGAATTGGTAATGTATATAATTCTTTCTTGCCATCTCTTACCTTAGGCTGTGGTTCTTATGGTCATAATTCAATTGGTGATAATGTTTCGGCTATAAATTTACTTAATATAAAGAAGGTTGGAAGGAGAAGAAATAATATGCAATGGTTTAAAATTCCTGCAAAAATTTATTTTGAACGTGATTCAATTGAATATCTACATCAAATGAAGGAAATGAACCGTGTTATTATTGTAACTGACCGATCAATGGTAGATTTAGGCTTTGTAAATAAGGTAACTGAGCAATTTAGACTTCGACATAACGAGGTACAATATCAATTATTTTGTGATGTTGAATCAGACCCATCTATTCAAACGGTAAAAAATGGTGTTGCATTAATGAATTCATTTAATCCTGATACAATTATTGCTCTTGGTGGTGGTAGTGCAATGGATGCTGCTAAGGGAATGTGGTTGTTTTATGAATATCCTGAGGTAGATTTTAATGATTTAAAACAAAAGTTTATGGATATTAGAAAAAGAGCATTTCGTTATCCTGAATTAGGAAAAAAAGCTAAATTAGTATGTATACCTACAACATCTGGTACAGGTAGTGAGGTTACTCCATTTGCAGTAATTACTGATAAGGAGGAAAGCAAAAAGTATCCACTTACTGATTATTCATTAACTCCAACTGTGGCTATTATAGATCCGACATTTACTATGTCACTTCCAAAAACGGTAACCGCTGATACAGGTATGGATGTTTTAACCCATGCGACAGAAGCCTTTGTTTCAACCCTTGCATCGGATTATACAGATGGCTTAGCAATTCAAGCAATCAAAATGGTATTTAAATATCTAAAACGAAGCTATGACAATGGTCCTAATGATCCAGAGGCTCGTGAAAAGATGCATAATGCTTCTTGCCTTGCTGGTATGGCTTTTGCTAATGCTTTTTTAGGAATGAATCATTCAATGGCACATAAAATTGGTGGCAAATTCCATGTTCCACACGGAAGAGCTAATGCTATATTACTGCCTTTTACAATTAGATATAATGGAACTAAGCCTGAAAAATTGTCAACATGGCCTAAGTATAATTATTATCATGCGGATGAAAAATATTGTGAGCTTGCAAGAATTTTAGGACTTCCTGCCTCTACTATTGAAGAAGGTGTTGAATCCTATGCAAAGGCTTGTGGAGAGCTTGCTAAAAGCTTGGGTATAAAAATGAACTTTAAATCACAAGGCTTAGATGAAAAAACTTATATGGCTTCTTTAGATAAATTAGCATTTTTAGCATATGAGGATCAGTGTTCACCTGCAAATCCCCGTGTTCCTATGGTAAATGATGTTAAAGAAATTTTGAAAAAAGCATATGATTCAGAAGAATTCATGTAAATAAAGCTTTATAATACACCCTTAATGTTTTCAAAATATCAGGAAAACTTAGGGGTGTTTTTTTAATATTAGCAAACTAAAATAACAAAAACATTTAAATAAAATTGAATATTACATAAATAATGTAAGTTTAGGAGATATTATACTTATAGATTTGCAGAAAGGATGTAATATTATGGATGATATAAGAATAATAAAAGCGATAATGCTTTGCGAAGGAAAAAGTAAGGAACAGGCCTTGTTTTATTATTTAAGAATAATTAATGGCTATTCCTTTGATATAATTAAAATACAAACTGGTATTAGTATCAAGGGAATAAAAAAAGCGGAAAAAACAGATCGCATTTATAAAAGATTACCGATTAATATTCAAAAAAAATTATGTTTATTTTATGGTATAAAAGATATAAATAAGATTAAAGAAAAAATAGATTCGATTAAGATTTATCCCGATGAAATAGTAAATATTTATCAAAGATTATTCAATTATTCCCATTTAAAAGCTATGCTTTATGTTCATTCAAAAATAAGTGGTTGTTCAAAAAAAGAATATCAGCATTTAGTTAGAATTACTCGTGTTAACTTAAACAATGATTTGTCTAAAACAAAAGTATCAAAATTAATTTTAAAAGATGATTTCTATAATATGGCAAAAATAAGTTAATTAAACCATAATTTACCCATAATCATTTTGTATAATAAAGTTGCTTTATGGAGGAAATATTATGAAATGGAGAAAAATAACTTGTTTATTTACAATAATGATTAGTGGTGTGGCGCTTGCATCATGTGGTGGAAGTAGTCAAGGAGAAACGTCTAATTTAATCACAACATCTAATTTAAATGCTAGCGGAAATGGCGAAAATGCCAATAGCGCTTTAGCTGGTACTGATGCGGCCTTAGTATCTGGTGAAAATTTAGCAGTTTATAACAATTTCAAGTCATCATCAACTGATATTGAAGAAATTATGGAACAGGTTGTTGATTTTGCAGATAGTGCTACAATATGTGTTCAAAATTATCAAACGGTTTATCAAACCCAGTTTACAGGTAGGGGTTGGCAAACAACAACGACTCATACTCTTTATGGTTGGGGTTCAGGTGTAATATATTATAAGGCTCTTTTAACTGATGGTTCTTATTTATATAAGGTTATAACTAATGAGCATGTAGTTGCAGGCGATACAAGCTGTGTTTCAGGTGAAGAAGAATATCAAATTTATGATGAAAAATATGATACAAATTTATCTGCGACACTTTTAGGTTCAAATGAAGATAATGATATTGCGGTTCTTTCGTTTGTAAGTGATAGAGATTATAATGCGGCATCATTTGAAAGTGATGAAAATATAAAGAAGGGTTCATATGTTGTAGCAATGGGAACTCCAATTGATCTTGCTTATTATAATACAGCATCTTTTGGTCAAATTTCTAAAATTACATCTTCAACTGTTCAACATGGTGCTACAATTAATTCGGGTAATAGTGGAGGTCCTTTATTTAGTTTAAATGGTAATCTAATTGGTATTAATAATGCTAAGCTATCAGGAAAAACATCATCTGGGTCAACAATTGAAGGAATTTTCTTTGCAATTCCAAAGGAAATTGTTATAGAATCAGTCAATGGAATTGTTGGTGAAAATGAATTATAAAAAAATAAGTCACATTATTGTGACCTATTTTTTTAGCTCTTCAAGCATTAATTCTTTAATCATATTGCCAATTTCAACTGTTTTCATACCTTTATATTCTTCATAAGGAATAATCTTAATTACTTTAAGATCAACATGTAGTGGACGAAGATGGGGTCTTTTGCCAATTGCTCGACTATTTTTAAGAACAGTTACGACAATAGGACATTTAGCTCTAAGTGCTATCTTTAAGCATCCATCTTTAAATTCAAGAAGAGGTTCTGTTGTTTTATTACGAGTTCCTTCAGGAAAGACGCCAATTGAAAGATTTTCTTCCTTTATTAATCTACAGGCTTCTTTTATAATTCCTAAGGCTTGAACTGGATCTTCTCTATCTAGTGCAAGATAACACGATCTATGCATATATCTTCCTGCAAAAGGAGCTTTAAGATTTTCTTTTTTGGTAATAAAGGCTATTTTATGCTTTCTAAAGCAATGTACTGTCATAATAGGATCTAACCCATGACGATGATTTTGAACTAATAAGAATGGTTCATTTGGAATTAATTTTTTACCGGTAACATATAGTTTTACATGCATAGCACGAATAACAAATCCCATAACAGCTTCCATTAGAAAGCGATAAAAACGATTAACTTTTTTATATTCCTTTTTTAAAGAAATGGTTCTTCCAAGAAGTCCAAAGAAAATTGCAAAAATTAAGAAAGCAATAATATAATATCCGATAAATAATAAAGCATAATATAATATATATATAAATCCGTTATATGGTATCCAAAAAATAGCTGACAAGGTTGTAGCGATTATGGATAAAATAACGAAGATAATTTCTAACATAGAAAGCACCTCATTTAATCAATATATTGATATCATACCACAAAAAAAATAAAATGATAATAAAAGTTTATTAAAATAGAGCTATAAATTGTTTTTTTTATAATATTTGTGTCAATTTTTGGCAAAAATTAACATATTACATTTTGAACAATTTATTTTTTTAATGGTATTGCTATTTAGTGATTTTTGCTGTATAATTGAAGAGGTAAGAATTTTAATATAGTCCAGAGAGGCTATGAAATCTTTATATTAACTATGTTTATTTTTGCATACCTTGATTAAGGATAATAATACTCTTTGGATTAATTCTAAGGAGTTTTTTTTATGAAAAATTTATATTCACTAAACGATTTAACTAATGAAGAAATAATGGCACTATTAGATGATGCTATTTGTTTTAGAAAAGGAGAAGAAAAGTTTAAACTGAGTGGTAAGATCATTGCAAATTGCTTCTTTGAACCATCTACAAGAACTCAATATTCATTTAATACAGCTGAGCTTATGCTAGATGCTAAGGTTTTATCATTTAATCCTGCTTCATCATCTATGTCTAAGGGTGAAACTTTCTATGATACGATTAAGACATTTGAATCATTCGGCGTGGATGGTATTGTAATAAGAAGTAGTCAAACTAAATATTATGATGAATTAAAAAAGATAAAATGTGCGATAATTAATGCCGGTGATGGTACAGGAGATCATCCGAGTCAAAATTTATTAGACCTTCTAACTATTTATGATGAATTCGGACACTTTGAAGGAATTAAGGTATTAATGGTTGGCGATATTATTCATTCAAGAGTTGCACATGGAAATGCTAAAATTATGAAAAGATTAGGAATGGAATGTATGATTGCAGGTCCTAAGGAATTTTTAGATGACACAGCTAAGATTGTTGATTTTGATGAAGGAATCAAAGAGGCTGACGTAGTAATGATGCTAAGAATTCAAAGAGAAAGAAATGCTCATTTAGAGTCATTAACAGATAGTGAATATTTAAATAGATATGGCTTAACAAAAGAAAGAGTATCTAAGATGAAAAATAATGCTATTATTATGCACCCAGCTCCTTTTAATCGTGGGGTTGAGCTTGAAGACTCTGTTGTAGAATGTGATAAATCGAGAATATTTAAGCAAATTCAAAATGGTGTTTTTGCTCGTTGTGCAATTTTAAAAAGGAGCTTTGAATAATGTTTACATTAAAAAATGGTTTGTGCTTTATTGATGGTGAATTTAAAAGGAAAAACATTATCATTGATGGTGAAAAAATTGTTGAAATATCAGCAGCTGAAAAAGGAAACATCATTGATGTAAGTGATTGCCTTCTTTGTGGGTCATTTATTGATTTACATACTCATGCAAGAGAACCAGGCTATACTAATAAAGGAACAATTAAAACGGAATCAGAGGCAGCGGCTCATGGTGGCTATACAACCTGCTTTTTAATGCCAAATGTTAAGCCAGTTCCTTGCAATAGGGAAAATTTAGAATTAATTAATAATATAATAGCTCGTGATTCTAAAATAGATTTACATCAAATTGCATCAATCACCTATGACCAAAGTGGAAAAGGCAATAAGCTATCTGATATGGAAAAAATTAAGGATTTATGCGTAGGCTTTTCTGATGATGGTAATGGAGTGGTAAGTTCTAAGACAATGTATGAGGCAATGAAAATTGCAAGTAAACTTGATATGCCAATTATAAGTCATAGCGAAGATAAGGATCTTGTTTGTGGCGGGGTTGTAACAACAGGAGAATATGGTAAATTACATCATTTACCTATGATTGATCCTTTATCAGAGGCTTTAGAAGCTGAAAGAAATTGTCTTTTAGCTTATAAAACTGGTTGTAGGCTTCATATTTGTCATGTATCAAGTCTTGATACGGTTAGAATTGTAAATTATTATAAAAGTCTTGGAGCTAATATTACCGTTGAGGTTACACCACATCAATTAACTTTGTGTGATATGGACATTAAAAATAGTAATTATAAAATGAATCCACCTCTTTCAACTCCAAATGTAAGAGATGCATTAGTTGAGGCTTTAAGGGATGGAAAAATTGATTGTATTTCAACTGACCATGCACCTCACACAAAAGAAGAAAAAGAAGCTGATTTATTACATGCTCCTTTTGGTATAATTGGGCTTGAAACGGCATTTCCAGTTTTATATACGGATTTAGTAAAGAAAGGTCATCTTGAACTTAAAGAACTTCTTATTTTACTTAATAAAAAGCCTGCTCAAATTATGAAACTTAAAGAAAATAAATTAGAGGTAGGTGCTGATGCTAATATAGTAGTGGTTAATTTAGAAAACGAATATGAAATAACATCTGATTTCTTCAAATCAAAAGCGACTAATTCGCCTTATATTGGTAAAAAGGTATATGGTAGAATAGAAAAAACATATTATAAAGGAGAAGCTGTGTATGAAAGATAAAAAGCTAGTATTAAAGGATGGAACGGTATTTGAAGGCATAAGCTATGCTGCTGATAAGGATTTTATTGGGGAACTTGTTTTTAATACTTCAATGGTAGGATACCAAGAAATTGCAACAGACCCATCATATAAAGGACAAATTGTTGTAATGACTTACCCTTTAATCGGAAATTATGGCGTAAATGCTGATGATGGTGAATCAAAAAAATGCCATTTAGTTGCTATGATATGTCATGAGTATAACGATTGTCCTTCAAATTTTAGATATACCCAAACATTAAGCGAAATGTTTTTGGATTCGGATTGTGGACTTTTTGGAGGAATTGATACAAGACAGCTTACAAGAATAATAAGAGATAAGGGGTCACAAATAGGATTAATAACTGATGTAGATAAGCCTTTAGATGAATGCTTAAAAATAATTAATGACTATCAGGAACCTCACGATCAAGTCAGTCAGGTTTCAACTAAGCGTAAGTTTGTTTCTCGTGGTATCTATGCTAAATATCATGTTGTATGTATTGATTTTGGTACCAAAATGAATATTATAAGAAAACTTAATGAAAAGAAATGTAATGTAACAGTATTGCCTTATAATACAACTGCAGACGATGTATTAGCTTTAAATCCAGATGGACTTTTCTTATCTAATGGTCCAGGAAATCCTGAGGACAATGAGGCGGCTATTAAGCTTGTACGTGAGCTTAAGGGTAAACTTCCTATTTTTGGTATTTGTCTTGGACATCAAATTATTTCCTTAGCCTATGGTGCTAAAACCTATAAATTAAAATTTGGACATCGTGGTGGAAACCATCCGGTTAAAAATTTAGATACAGGTCATATCGAAATAACCAGTCAAAATCACAGCTATGCCGTTTTAGATGATTCTCTTTTAAATACTGGTTTAAGAAAAACACATATTAATTTACTAGATAATACTATTGAAGGAGTATGTGATGATAAAAATTATGTTTTTTCAGTTCAATATCATCCTGAAAGTGCAGCTGGTCCAGAGGATTCAGAGTATTTATTTGATAAGTTTATTAATAATATGAAGCAATTTGGAGGTAAGAAAAATGCCTAAGCGTTTAGATATTCATAAAATTTTAGTTATTGGATCTGGACCAATTGTTATTGGTCAAGCAGCTGAATTCGATTATGCTGGTACACAAGCATGTCTTGCTTTAAAGGAAGAAGGATACGAGGTTGTTTTAATTAATTCTAATCCGGCAACGATTATGACTGATAAGATGGTTGCGGACAAAATTTATATGGAGCCTCTTGATTTGGAGTTTGTATCACGTATTATTAGATATGAAAGACCTGATGGTATTGTATGTACATTAGGTGGTCAAACAGGACTTAATTTAGCTGTTCAATTGGCAAAAAAAGGAATTCTTGAGGAATGTCAGGTTGAAGTTTTAGGTACAAGCTTTGATGCAATTGAAAAAGCAGAGGATAGAGAACTATTTAAAGAACTATGCTTGAAAATTGGCGAGCCTGTATGTAAGTCAGATATTGCAACATCAATTGAACACGCTATAGAGGTAGCTAATGAAATTGGTTATCCAATTATTGTAAGACCAGCATTTACCTTAGGTGGTACAGGTGGAGGATTTGCTGATAATGATGAAGAATTAAGAGAACTTGCTAAATTTGCTTTAAAACTATCTCCAGTTGGTCAAATTTTAATTGAAAAATCAATAAAGGGCTTTAAGGAAATTGAATATGAAGTAATGCGTGATGCTAATGACACAGCTATTGCTATTTGTAATATGGAAAATATTGATCCAGTTGGAGTTCATACTGGAGATTCAATGGTTGTATGTCCATCACAAACATTAACAAACAAAGAATATCAAATGCTTAGAAATAGTGCTTTAAAAATTATTAGAGCCCTAGATATTAAGGGTGGTTGTAATGTTCAATTCGCACTTGATCCTGATTCGTTTGACTACTATGTAATTGAGGTTAATCCTCGTGTAAGCCGTTCATCAGCCCTTGCATCAAAGGCCTCAGGTTATCCAATTGCTCGTGTTTCAGCTAAAATTGCGGTTGGACTAAATCTTGATGAAATTGATATTGCTAATACAAAAGCGTCATTTGAACCAAGTCTTGATTATATTGTAACTAAGCTTGCACGTTTCCCATTTGATAAATTTAAAAATGCTGATAACACACTTTCAACTCAAATGAAGGCCACAGGTGAGGTTATGAGTGTTGGAAGATGCTTCGAGGAATCCTTACTTAAGGGTGTAAGAAGCCTTGAGACAGGTGTATGTCATGCCTATTTAAAAAAGTATGATAATGTAAAAACTGACGATTTATTAAAAATGATTGTTACACCAACAGATGAAAGATTATATCAAATCATGGAACTTTTAAGAAGAGATGAGGCTATTAATAAACTTTATGAGTTAACAAAAATTGATCAATTTTTCTTGGAAAAGTTTAAAAATATTGTTTTAATGGAACGTAAACTTAAGAGTAATTCATTAACTCCAGATCTTCTTTTAGAAGCTAAAAAACTTGGTTTTTCAGATAAATATATTGGAATGATTTATGGCTATGATGAGGTTAGTATGACTAAGCTTCGTCTTCAATTTAATATTCGACCAAGCTATAAAATGATTGATACCTGTGCTTCTGAATTTAGTGCTTATGTACCATATTTTTATTCAACTTATGAGCCATATAATGAATCAATTAAGAGTGATCGTAAAAAGATTATCGTAATTGGTTCTGGTCCAATTCGTATTGGTCAGGGTGTCGAATTTGATTATTCAACTGTGCATGCTATTTGGGCTATTAAAGAAATGGGCTATGAAGCTATTGTTATCAATAATAATCCTGAAACAGTTTCAACTGATTATTTGATTTCAGATAAACTTTACTTTGAGCCTCTTACAATTGAAGATGTAATGAATATTATTACCCTTGAAGATCCTTATGGTGTAATTGTTGAGCTTGGAGGTCAAACAGCAATTAATTTAGCTGATAAACTTGCTAAATTTAATGTACCAATGCTTGGAAGTGATAATAAGGCTATTGCTAATGCAGAGGATAGAGAATTATTTAATGAACTTTTAATTAAACTTGGAATTCCTAAGCCAAATGGTGATACAATTATGGATAAGAATAAAGCCTCAGAAGTCGCAAATCGTCTTGGATATCCGGTTCTTGTAAGACCAAGCTATGTCCTTGGTGGAAGAGCAATGCAGGTTGTATATGATGAAAATCAGCTTCATCGTTATTTGGATAATGCCTTCGAGGCATCACCTGGACAGCCGGTTTTAATTGATAAATATATTAAGGGCCGTGAGGTTGAAGTAGATGCTATTTGTGATGGTAAGGATGTCTTTATTCCAGGAATAATGGAATTAATTGAGGCCACAGGCGTTCATTCGGGTGATTCAATGAGTGTTTATCCACCTATATCATTGACTGATAAGGTAAAGGATACGATTATTAAATATACTATTGATTTAGGATTAAATATTGGAATAATAGGTTTATTCAATATTCAATTTATTGTTGATAAAAATGATGATGTTTATATTATTGAGGTTAATCCTCGTTCATCACGTACTGTACCATTCCTATCAAAGGCTTCTAAGTATAACTTAGCTAATATCGCAACAAAGGTTATTTTAGGACATTCTTTGAAAGAACAGGGCTATTATAGTGGACTTGGTAATGTTCAAAATATGTATTATGTTAAAACGCCAACCTTCTCTAATAATAAGCTAAGAGGACTTGATACGGTTTTATCTCCTGAGATGAAATCAACAGGAGAAGCTATTGGCTATGATGAATCACTAAATCGTGCTATTTATAAATCATTAAAAGCCTCAAATATGCGTGTTGTAAATTATGGAACTGTACTTGTGACCTTAGCTGACGCAACTAAGGATGAGGCTTTACCATTAATAAAGCGCTTCTATGAGTTAGGCTTTAATATTGAAGCTACAAGTGGTACAGCCAAGTTCCTTAAGAAGCATAATATAAAGACAAGAATTCGCAAAAAGATTTCAGAAGGCTCAGAGGAAATTCTTGATTCATTAAGAAAGGGTCATGTTTCTTATGTGGTAAACACTTCAGATGGTGAAACCCAAAATAAGGATGGTTTTATTATAAGAAGAGTCGCTGTTGAAAATAATGTAACAGTTTTTACATCCCTTGATACATGTAGAGCTTTACTAAATGTTCTTGATGAAATTACAATGAAGGTAGGTACTATTTAATGCTACAAAATGCCCAAATTCTAGAAAATAAAAAAATAATTGATGATGTTTATCAATTAACTGTTAAGGGCGATTTTAAGCCCTTAGCAGGTCAGTTTATTAATATAAAGCTTAATAATGAGGCTTTATTATTAAGAAGACCAATCTCTGTATATGATGCAAATCATAATAGCTTAAGCGTAATATACCGTGTTGTTGGTGCGGGTACAAAAGAACTTGCAAGCTATAAGCCAGGTCAAGAACTTAATATTTTAGGACCTTTAGGTAATGGATTCCCTCTTGTAAAAAATAAACGGGTTTTGATTGTTGGAGGAGGAATTGGTGTCCCTCCAATGTATTTTCTTGCTAAAATGCTTAAGGATGAAAATGATATAACGTTTGTACTAGGTTTTAGAAGTAAAAATCAAATTATTTTAGAGAATGAGTTAAAAAAATATGGTGATGTTTTTGTGGCAACTGATGATGGTAGCTATGGATATCATGGTAACGTTTTAAAGCTTATTGAAGAGAAGCAAATTGATTTTGATGTTATTTATGCCTGTGGACCAACTAGAATGCTAGAGGCTCTTGACAATAGATATTGTGGAAAAAAGGAAGGATATATTTCTTTCGAAGAAAGAATGGCATGTGGTATTGGTATTTGTTATGGATGTGCTTGTAAGCCGAAGCAAATTGAACGAGGTATGTTAAGAGTATGTAAGGAAGGCCCTGTATTTCCTTTGGGGGTGATTAGTTATGACAAAGCTTAATATAAGTTTACCAGGCTTAAATTTAAAAAATCCTATTATCCCTGCTTCAGGTACCTGTGGTTTTGGAGAAGAACTGTCAAAATTATATGATTTATCTTTACTGGGTGGGATTTGTATTAAAGCCACAACCAAAGAAAAGCGTTTAGGAAATCCAACTCCTCGTGTTTGTGAGGTTTATGGGGGAATGTTAAATGCAATTGGGCTTGCAAATCCAGGTATTGATGATGTAATTTCTAATAAGCTACCTCTTTTAAAACAATATAATACTGAGGTAATTGCTAATATAGCTGGAAATACTATTGAAGATTATGTTGAGGTTGCAAGAAGATTATCTGAAGATGAAAGTATTAAAGCTTTAGAGCTTAATATTTCTTGTCCAAATGTTCATCAAGGTGGTATTGCTTTTGGCACAAATCCAGAATCAGCCTATGAAATTACATCAAGAGTCAAAGCAGCCTCTAAAAAGCCTGTTTATGTAAAGCTATCGCCTAATGTTAGTGATATTGTATCAATTGCTAAGGCAGTAGAAAAGGCTGGAGCTGATGGTATTACAATGATTAATACCTTAATGGGGATGAAAATTGACTTAAGAACAGGTCGTCCGCTTCTTGCGAATAAAACTGGAGGCTTTTCAGGACCGGCTATTAAGCCTGTAGCTATTAGAATGATTTATCAAGTATATGAGGCTGTAAATATCCCTATTATTGGTATGGGCGGGATTATGAATGCTTATGATGTACTTGAGTTTTTATATGCAGGTGCTAGTGCAGTCATGGTTGGTACTGCTAATTTAATTGATCCTTATGCTTCATTAAATATTGTAAATGAGTTGCCTCATGTTTTAGAAGAATATGGTTTCAGTGATATAAAAGATGCTATTGGATATGCACATAGAAAGGATAAATAAAATGGTTATAATTGCATTAGATTTTGAAAATAAAGAACGTACTTTAGATTTCCTTAAAAAATTTAAAAATGAAAAGTTGTTTGTTAAGGTAGGTATGGAGCTTTTTTATAGTGAAGGACCTTCTATTATAAAAGAAATTAAGGATTTAGGCCATAAAATATTTTTAGACCTTAAGCTTCATGATATTCCTAATACTGTTAAGGGTGGTATGAAAAGCTTAGCCAGGCTTGGCGTTGATATGGTAAATGTTCATGCCGCAGGAGGAATAAAAATGATGCAAGCTGCTTATGATGCATTTGAAGGTGTTGAAAATAAACCTAAGATTATTGCCGTAACGCAGTTAACATCAACATCAAAGGAAGCTATGAATAATGAGCAAGGCATTCCTGGTGATGTTATTGATTCGGTTTTACGTTATGCAAAATGTGCTAAGGAAGCACATCTTGATGGTGTTGTTTGTTCACCTCTTGAAGTAAGAGCAATTAAGGATTCTTTAGGTGAGGATTTTTTAACAGTAACACCAGGTATTAGACCTCAAACGGTAAAAGATGATCAGGTACGAGTAACAACTCCTCATGATGCAAGAGAACTTGGAACTAACTATATAGTTGTTGGACGTCCAATTACTAAAGCAGAGGACCCATATAAAGCATATTTAGAAATTAGAAAGGATTTTTTAGGTGAATAATATGAATCAAATTGCAAAGGATTTATTAAGTATTAAGGCGGTTTTTTTATCTCCAACAAAGCCATTTACTTGGGCTTCAGGTATAAAATCACCAATTTATTGTGATAATCGTTTAACTCTATCTTATCCTGAGGTAAGAGAAAGAGTAGCTAAATCAATTGCTAAAATAATAGAAGAAAAATATCCTGAATGTGAAATTGTGATGGGTACAGCAACTGCAGGTATCCCTCACGCAACCTTAGCAGCTTATTTTTTAAACAAACCTTGTGGCTATGTTAGAGGCAAAGCTAAAGATCATGGAAGACAAAATCAAATTGAAGGTAAATATGAAAAGGGCCAAAAGGTTGTTGTAATTGAGGATTTAATTTCAACTGGTGGTTCATCACTTGAGGCGGTTGAAGCTTTAAAAGAAGAAGGACTAGAGGTTTTAGGAGTTATCTCTATTTTTACTTATCAAATGAAAAAAGCTATTGATCGCTTTAATGAAGCAAAATGTGAATACACTAGTCTTGCAACATTCGATGAATTAATTGAAGAAGCAGTTAAAGAAGGTTACATATCTTGTGATGAGGCAATTAAGGTTAGAAAGTTTAAGGAAAATCCACAAGATGAATCATGGATTAATGCTTAATACATAAAAAAATCTTTTTTCAGAAAACGCTTGCAATAATATTTTATTGTGCTATAATATGAGTGTGTTAGCGCTTTCAAAAAAGTGCGATGCATCAACAAAGAAAAAAGATTGGAAAGAAAAAAGAGTAAAAAAACTTATTGAGAGAGTAAGTTTTTTTATTTTTTTATACTCTCGTCAATATTCAGCTTTTTTCGATAGTCGAACTTGCTATGATTTTAACTGGTGAGACGCGCTTGAAAGTTAAAATTTTTGATTTTGAGCATGAAAATGATCTTGAAAAAGCAATTAATGAATTCATAAAAAGCAAAAAAATTATTGATATAAAATATCAAATTTCCCATTTTTATGCTGGAAATGAGCAAATTTACTCGTTTTCAGCTTTAATTATGTATGAAAACGAACAAATATACGAGAAATAGCTATTTTTTCGCAAATATCAAAAGTCTTTTCTTTTGAGTCATCTTACCGTAATATTAAGATATAATATTTAAAATTGAGATGAGGTAAGTGAAATGACTAATAAACAAGATAAAATTATTAATCAAATAATGAAAAAGTATATTTTTGAGGATAATCCTAGTGCTATCGTTGGAACAGAATTACGTTTAAGAAGAAATGGATTATCTAAAACATTAAATGCAATATGTCAAAAGACATGTTCTGTAAGTTATCTTTCTAAAATTGAGAAAAACGAAGTAAATCCTAATCCGGAACTTCTTGAAGAGATTTGCGACCGCTTAAAATTAACTAAAGAAAACCTTGAAGTTATTAATAATAGTAAAATCATTTTTGATGATGTTATAAAAGCTACATTTGAAGGAAAAACAAATGTTATTTATGAAGCGTTTCTAAAAATTCAGGGTTTTAAGAACTATCGAGCAAAATTAATTGAATTTTATTATTGTGTAATGATTGATGAACTTAAAGATGCAAGAATACTCTTTAGTGAGCTTAATAAGCTTGTAGGAACAATGCTTCTTAATGATTTAATTATGTTTGCATATACAGAAGCATTATATCATGAAAAATTAAATGAACTTCAAGAATCATATACATTACTTATTGGGCTTGAAAAATTAACGTTACCATTTAAATTTCTTGATTGCTTAGTTAAAGAAACAAAGGTTAAAATATTATATAAGATAAATTCTAATCTATTTTTAGCTAATATTCAATCATTTAAAAATATATGTTTGAAATACAATGCCTATGATAAAATGCAAGTTGCCGATGATATGGTAAAAAGATACATGGTAAGAAGTAGATATTTCGCATTATTGGAACTTGATGAAAATAATAAAGCGGATCATGATTATTTATTATATGAGGAAATTTCTTCAAATGATGAAATACATAATAGAAAGGGATATTCCCCTTTTGCAAAACTTTTATATTTAAAGAAAACGCACAATAAAGACTATGATGCTCAATATGAGCTATTAAATGAAAAGCTAACACCTGAAGAAGATTTAGTTTTAAAAATTACTGAAGAAAGCGTAATGTCTGATCAGTATTATCATGATGTAATGGAAATTTATTATCCAATGGCATTAGCTATTGGAGATGAAATAATTATTACTTTAGTTGAAAATGAACTGGTGAGGCTCTTGCAAAATCAAAAAAGATATTTAAGAATAGTTGATATTTATTTAAATAGTAGTAAAAGAAAAAAGGAGCTTGGCTTCTTTTGCTAAAAAAGTATCATATTAAAGTTATTCTATTAGTGCTTTCAGTATTTATATGTCAACTATTCTTGTCAAATGTTAATGCCTATGTTGGAAATGGATTTTTATGGAATAAAACAGAAATTTATGTAGATTTAAATAGTAATTTTGATGATTATATTAAAGAATTTGAGGTAAAATTTTATTATAAGGGAGATTTAACAAATGAAGAGGTTAAGGTTTCCTTAGATTCATTTTATTATGGTAATTTAACAATTAGTACAAATATAGTTGAAACAAAAGCTGTAAAAATGATAGCGACGGTACCGGGATATTCATCATATGATAGAAGAGATATTCTTGTACATGTTGTTGATACAGAATTTCCAAAAATTACCAAAATAAAGGATTTAGATTTTGAAATTGGTCAAGTTATTAATTATGATGATTATTTTAAATTTTCTGATAATGATAAAATTGAATCATATCAATATAATGATTTAAAAATTAATTATTCTGTTCCTGGACTTTATATATTAAATGTTGTTGTATCTGATCCTTCTGGACATACTCTTTCTGAAAATTTTAGTGTCAATATTAGTGATAAAAGTATGCCTGATTTAATATTATCAAATTTTATTACTGTTGAATATGGTGATTTAGATTTTGATATTAAAAATTATGTAAAGGCTAGTGATTCTTATGAGGGTGATTTAACATCTAGCGTTACAATTTCCGGACTTGATATTTATAAGCTTGGAGATCAAACAGTTACAATTTTTGTAAGTGATAGTAGTGGAAATGTTAGAAGTGTTAATAAAGTTATTACAGTTGTTGATACAACTGCTCCTGTTTTAGAGCTATCAAAATATAATGATACAATTTATTTAGGTGAAGAAACTCCTGATTTGAGAGGTTATATAAAAAGATGTGATGATAATACATCAGAAATAAGTATGTCAGATGTTGAAATAGATGCCACTTCCTTCTTGATGGAGTATGGAAGCTACACAATTACATATAAGGTTCACGATAAGGCCAATAATTATTGTATTAGAAAATTAAACTTAAGTGTAAGCTATAAGGAAGCTCCTGTAATTGAATGTAAGGATTTGGAATTTGAGCAAAATGAAACAATTAATCTTAAAGATTATATTAAAGTATCAGATTTATATGATGAAAGTATGTCATCAAATTATAAGCTTTATGATAGTGCTCTTGATACTAAAACACCTGGTAAGTATGAGATATTTGTAGAGGCTACAAATATGGCAGGACATTCTACAATAGCTAAATTTTATGTTACAATAAAGGCCAAAAATTCTGATACTAAAAATACCTTTTATGATATCTATGAGTATATTTATGAGAATAAGCTTGTAATTATATTAGCTATTATTGTAATAAGTGGAGCTTTTGTTGGAATTCTAATCAAAAAAGCAAACAAAAAAATATAGTATAACTTTAATTTAAACCTATCAAATGATATAATAAACCCAAGAGGTGAAGTCATATGATAGGTTTTTTATATGGTCAAACAGAATATAATATATTAAAATCAGTTATGCGACTTGAGGATTATGTAAATAAGGCTAAATTATATGGCTACAAGGCCTTATCGATTACTGATCATAATATGTATGGTCACTATAAATTTTATAATTTATGTCTTAAAAATGGTATTAAGCCTTTAATTGGTGTTGAGCTATACTATAAATCTTTTGATGATGAAAAAGATAAAATTATAGCATATGCATTAAACGATACTGGCTATATGGAAATTTTGAAATTATCAAGTATAGATAAACTTGAGGGAAAAATATTTTCTTTAGATGAATTGTCAAAATTTGAAAATGTAATTTTTATTTCAACATTCGAGTCTGAGTGGTACCGGACAAATGATTTTAATGTTTTATATGATAAATATAAAATACTTAAGCATTTTGGTATAGGTTTAAGCTTTGCAGGTCAATCCTTATTAAGTCAAAGTAATTTGTTATATGAATTTGCAACTAAAAATAAAATTAAAATTTATCCTATATCACCAACATTATATGACACATTGGAAGACTTTGATGCATATGAAGCTTTATGCTTAATTGCCTCAGAAAAGCCTATGTCCTATATTGATTTTCATCTTAAAAATTTAAGAGATCTTGAAGATGAATACTTTATGCATGAAGAAGTTTTTAAAAATTATGAAGAACTTGTAAATGAAGTTTCTTTTACTATTTCTAAAGTAAAAAAATCTCTTCCTAAATTTAATACAGAATTAAATACCTCATCAGCGGAATATCTTCAAAGTTTATGTCAAAAGGGCTTAGAAAGAAGATATAGCTACGCTCATGTAGCTGATTTGAAAAAATATAAGGAAAGAATGAATTATGAATTATCTGTTATTCATTCTATGGGCTATGATGATTATTTTTTGATTGTTTGGGATTATGTGCGATATGCTAAAAAAGCCGGAATTATGGTAGGCCCCGGCCGTGGAAGTGCTGCCGGATCGCTTGTGGCTTATTGTTTGGGAATTACTAATGTCGATCCTTTAAGATATAATCTTTTATTTGAACGTTTTTTAAATCCTGAACGTGTTACAATGCCTGATATTGATATGGATTTTCCAGATAATAAAAGAGAAGAAGTTATTAATTATGTAAGATCTAAATATGGTGATTATAGAGTATGTACAATATCTGCCTTTGGTACATTTCAAGTTAAATCATCAATAAGAGATATTGGTAGAGCCTTAAAAATAAAATCTCAGGACATTGATATTATTACAAAGCTTGCGGCTAAGGCTTCCGATTTTGACACTTTTTTAAGTGATTATCGTGAGAATAAGGAAATATATAAATTATTGACAGTTGCTAAAAAAATTGAAAATTTACCAAGAACAATTACAACTCATGCAGCAGGTATTATTATTTCCGATGATGACCTAACAAATAATGTTCCTCTTCAAAAGGGTTCAACTAATTTGTATCAATCACAACTTGATGCTCATGATTTGGCTGATTTAGGACTTTTAAAGATGGACTTTTTAGGAATCACTAATTTAGCTATTATTGATAGTATTTGTTCATCAATACCTAATTTAAATAATATTACAATTCAAAATATACCGCTTGATAATGAACGTACTTACGAGCTTTTAAGAAAAGGTGATACTGATGGTATTTTCCAGCTTGAAAGTGAAGGTATTAAAAAGGTTTTAGTTAAGCTTAAGCCAACCTCCTTTAATGATTTGGTTGCCGTATTAGCACTTTACCGACCTGGTCCTATGGATAATATCGATGAGTTCATTTTAAGAAAGCATGGGAAATCTTTTTCCTATCTTCATCCTGATTTAGAGCCGATTTTAAAAGAAACCTATGGTATTATTGTTTATCAGGAACAAATTATGCAAATTTGTGTTCGCTTTGCAAAAATGTCATTAGCTGAAGCCGATATATTAAGACGTGCAGTTTCTAAAAAGGATAAGCAGCTCTTAACGGAAAATCGAGAAAAATTTGTAGGTGGCGCGGTAAAAAATGGCTATGAGAAAAAGGTAGCTGACGATATATATGACTATATTGTTAAATTTGCAAATTATGGATTTAATAAGAGTCATAGTGTTGCCTATTCAATTATTTCTTATCATATGGCCTATTTTAAGGCTAATTATTTTGCCCTATTTATGGCAAAGTATTTAAATAGTGTTTTAGGTAATGTTAGTGTTATAGAAAATAAGCTAATGTATGCAAGAAGAAGAGGAATTAATGTTTTACCACCAAATATTAATGTATCTTGTGAGTATTTTGTTACTAAAGGAAATGATTTGATTTATCCTTTAACTGGAATCCAACAAATTGGTTTTCAAATTGCTAAACAAATAATTGTTGAAAGAGAAAAAGGGCTATTTAAATCTTTAAACGATTTTAAAGAAAGACTTCCGCAAATAAATAAAAACGTAATTGAAGCTTTAATTTATTCAGGTGCTTTTGACTCTTTTAATGTAACTAAGAAAATGATGCTAAGTCAAAGTGATCCGCTTGAGTCTATTTTTAGTAATGAATTAAAATCAGAGCTTAAAAATATTTCTGGTGAGCTATCAGCAGATGAGCTTAGATTAGGTGAAAGAAAATATTTAGGCTTTAATATTCAATATGATTTGTTTAAAAACATGGAATATCTTCAAAAACAATATAACGCTATTCCCTTTTCTAAAAGAGCTATCAATTATAATAGTAGAATTATTGTTGAATTTTTAAATATTAAAGAAATTAAAACTAAAAAAGGTGATTATATGGCTTTAGGAACTGCCTTTGATGGTAAGACATCATTAAAGCTTGTTATTTTCCCTAATGCCTATATGAAGATTAAAAAAATGCTTAAAGCAGATGAATTATATTTGACTACGGGAAGACTTGTAAAGTCTAGTGTTACTAATGAATATGAATATCAACTGGATGATATTTTAGAAAAAATTAGGTGAAAAAATGAATTATACGGATGTTTTAAAAAAAGCTAAGGAAAATGTCGGTCCTTATTGTAAGGCTTGTAATATATGTAATGGATATGGCTGTAAGGGACAAATCCCTGGGCCTGGAGCTAAAGGCCGAGGTGATGGGGCGATAAAAAATTATGAAGCGTGGGAACAATATAGAATTAATATGGATACAATTACGGATATTCAGACTGTTTCAACAGAAACTTCATATTTTGGATATAAAATGAGAGCCCCTATTTTTGCAGGTCCTGTTGGTGCAGTAAAAAGTCATTATAGTGATAAATATAGCGATATGGAATATAACAAGATTATGCTTGAGCAAATGAATGAAGATGGTCTTTTAGCTTTTACAGGTGATGGCAAGGACGAGAGTGTAATGATTGAAGCATGTGAAGCTTTAGCTAGAATTTATGGAAGAGGTATTCCAACAATAAAGCCTTGGGATATTAATACAATGAAAAAGAAGATTGATTTAGCTAATTGGGCTGATAGTATCGCGATTGCCTGTGATATTGATGCTTCAGGCCTTCCTTTTCTTAAAAATAATAATCCTCCTGCTGGAGCTAAAACAACTAGTGAATTAAAAGAAATTATTAAATATGCTCAAAAACCTTTTATTATTAAAGGTATTATGACTGTAAATGGTGCCTTAAAGGCGATTGATGCCGGAGCTAGTGCAATTGTTGTATCTAATCATGGTGGAAGAGTTTTAGATGACGCAATGCCAACGGCATTAGTATTACCACAAATAGTTAAGGCTGTTGCTGGAAAATGTCTTGTTTTTGTCGATGGTGGAATAAGAAGTGGAGCAGATATTTTTAAAGCTCTAGCCTTAGGTGCTGATGGTGTATTAATTGCAAGACCTTATGCAGTAGCATTATATGGTGGTGAAAAAGAAGGAATTCATGCTTATAATGAAAAGCTTATTTCTGAACTTGAAGATGTTATGCTAATGGTAGGTGCGAGGTCAATTAAGGACATTAGACCTGAGATGATAGCTAAAATTAATTTGTGATTCTTTTTCCTATAAAATATGCCCTAATGTAATATAATGGCCTTGGTGGTAAGTATGGAACGTAGTGAAAAAGAATTAAAAAAAAGGGAACAAATACTGAATGGAAATATTTTAAGAGCTATTTTGATGATTGCTTTGCCAATTTTATTTTATAACTTATGTAATTATTTATATGGTATTTATGATATGATGGTTGTAAAAAAGGCGGGAATTGGGGACGCAGCTGATATTGTTGTACTTGACCAAATAAAAAATATGATTTCAACAGTTGGTGGAGCACTTGCAACAGGTGGTGGTATTCTTATTTCAAGAAGATATGGAGCTAAGGATATTGATGGAGCTAAAAGATGTGCAAATACTTTATTTAGCTTAGCACTAATTATTACCGGAATCACTTTTATTTTTATTCCGATTGGTAAACCATTCTTGTTGTTACTTCAAACTGATAGTACAACAATTGAAAATGCAATGGGGTATTACAATGTTCAAATTATTATTTTAATGATTACAACGATGAATAACACCTTTATTGCGATTGAAAAATCTAAGGGTAATACCTTTAAACTTGTTATTTTAAACTTAGGTGTTATTTTTATTAAAGTTGGTCTTTCAACCTTGTTTGCATTTGGCCCTTTTGAAAATGTAACAGTTACTTGGCTTGCAGTTGCTACAATGCTTGCTCAGCTTTTTATGTTTGGTTTTGGAATTGCTTTTTGTTTTATTCCTACAAATGTTTTAAGAATATCAATTAAAAGCTTAAATCTAGATAAAAGAAATTGCTTAGGTATTTTTAAATTAGCGCTTCCGGTTTTTATTGGTAGATTTTTATTTAGTTTTGGAAAAGTATATGTGAATTCTGCAGCTACATCTGTTTATGGTAAGATGTGTGTTGGAGCTTTAGGTATTTCTAATACAATGGCAGGACTTATTACTAATTGTGTTAATTCATTTGAAGATGCTGGTTCAACAATTGTATCTCAAAACTATGGTAATTCTAATGGAAAAAGAATTCAAAAGTTTTTCTTTATTAATTTAGCAGTATTATCAGTTCTATCATTAACTGGAAGTATTACAATGTTTATACTTAAAGAAAATATTGCAAGCTTTTTTGCCGGTAATGATTTAGAGTATAAAGAAATGATTGTTAATATTTTTAAATGGGAATGTATGGATTTATTCTTTAGTGGCTTGTCTGCGGCCGCCTCATCATATTTCTATGGTTTTGGTATGACAAAGATAACAATGGCTCTTTCAATGTCAACTTTGTTTGCATTTAGAATTCCAACTCTTGTAATTTTAATGTATGCTGTTAAGATGAATTATGAAGCATGTGGAATTGCAATGTTTGTATCAAATACCTTAAGTGGAATAATTGCAATTATAATTTCACTTGTAATGGTATTAAGGCTTCCGAAAAGTAAAAAATATAAAGAATTATTTGAAGCAGAGGCTTAGGCCTTTGCTTTTTTTAATAAAAATTATAAAAAAAATTATGAATTAGGGGACGTTTTGTCCTCTTTTTTTGGCTTTTTTGGGGACTTTTAAAGCAATTTAATTCAAAAAAGTAGATAACTAAGCCATTTTTTTAGTGGTCAAAATGTCCCTTTTACTTTTAATAGGAACAAATATAATAAGGGCGTAGGTTAAATCCTACGATTACCTAATTACTACCATGCTGCAGAAAGTGGAATCTCTTTTTAATTAGGTAATGAAAAAGTTAATAAAGCATTTATAGAGATTAAGATGTTAAAAATTAAAGGGAATGATAAATCAAATTTTACAAGTGTTTTAACTATTGGAGTGATTTGTTACTTGACAGGTGATTTATATGAATTGGTTTCTAACATATACCAATAAGAGGTATTTTAGTAATTTTATAAGTAATAACATGTAAGAAATTAAATGAAAATAGAAAAACACCCCCTCAAAAATAGGTGTTATCTTCCCAGTATAAGTGAAGAGATATCAATCATTTGAAAGGAGGTGACTTAAATATGGAAGTTAACATTGTAGTTA
>OIZF01000349.1_pt1 | contig 32179 bp, 24 predicted proteins | sample 1588471 | NCBI WGS metagenome assembly OIZF01 (sample SAMN03283279) | human gut metagenome | biome: human-associated habitat; material: feces | host: Homo sapiens | place: Peru | collected 2012
CTGTGCAGCCCACCCGTGGCCTGGACGTCGGTGCCATCGAATACATCCACCGCCAGATCGTGGCCCAGCGCGATAAGGGCAAGGCCGTGCTTCTGGTCAGTTTGGAGCTGGACGAGGTCATGAACCTGTCCGACCGTATCCTTGTCATGTACGAGGGCGAGGTCGTGGGCGAATTCGATCCCAAGACCACCACCGTGCAGGAACTGGGCCTGTATATGGCAGGCGCGCGCAAGCAGGGAAAGGAGAGCAAGTAACAGATGAAAAACAAAAAACTTTCCCGCAGCAATCTGAACAGCTCCATCACGAGCGTTCTGGCCGCGCTGCTGTGCATCGTGATCGGCATGGCCGTCGGTTTCCTGGTGCTGCTGGCCATCAACCCGGCCCACGCCTGGGGCGACGGCTTCGTCCGCATCGTCAAGGGCGGCTTCTACGATGCCCCCTACGGCGTCGGCAAGGAGCTGGCCAATGCGGCGCCCCTTATCATGACCGGCCTTTCGGTCGGCTTTGCCTTCAAGACCGGCCTGTTCAACATCGGCGCAGCCGGTCAGTATACGCTGGGCGCTTACGGTGCCCTCTACTGCGCCATCATGCTCAAGCTGCCCTGGTTCGTCTGCCTGCTGGTTGCGGCGGTTCTGGGCGGCCTCTGGGGCGCGATCCCCGGCTTCTTCAAGGCCTATTTCAACATCAACGAGGTCATCACCTCCATCATGTTCAACTGGATCGGCCTCTACCTCGTCAATGAGCTGGTCTACCAGAACGGCACCGGCCCCATGTACGATGTGCGCAACACGCGCACCCTGAACCTGGGCAAGAATGCAGATTTTGCGCAGTCCATCATCCCGGATTTCGGCCTGAACAAGCTGTTCCAGACCAACAGCACCACCATCGCCATCTTCCTGGCGGCGGTCGTGGCGGTCCTGGTCTGGGTAGTGCTGAACAAGACCACCTTCGGCTATGAGCTGAAGGCCGTCGGCCTGAACAAGAGCGCTGCCCGCTATGCCGGCATCAACGAGAAGAAGAACATCATTCTCTCCATGGCTATTGCCGGTGCACTGGCCGGTTTTGGTGCGGGCCTGTTCTATCTGTCCAACGTGGGCCAGTGGAACCCGCTGAACTCCACCAGCCTGCCCGCCATGGGCTTCAACGGCATTTCCGTCGCCCTGCTGGCAAGCTCCAACCCCATCGGCACCATCTTCTCGGCTATCTTCATCTCCCACATCTCGGTGGGCGGCACCTTCCTTTCCACCAAGTATTACCCCACCGAGATCGCAGACCTCATCAGTGGTATCATCATCTATCTGTGCGCATTCTCCATGCTCTTCCGCGGCAAGATCCAGAAGCTGCTGTTCAAGAACGCGGACAAGACCAACGTGAACGCAGAGCCTGCCCCGGCGGAAAAGGCCAACGCGAAGAAGGAGGGCAAGTAAGATGCTGCTTTTGATCAAATATACCCTGCTGTATGGCATCGTTCTGATGCTGGTGGCGCTGGGCGGCATGTTCAGCGAGCACTCCGGCATCATCAACATCGCGCTGGAAGGCATCATGGTCATCGGCGGCGTGGCGGGTGTGCTCACCCTGACCATGCTCCCGGCCAATCTGTCGCCGTTCCTCACCGTGCTCATCTCGGTGCTGGTGGCTGCGCTGGCGGGCGTGGTGTACAGCCTGCTGCTGGCGTTCGCTTCCATCAACCTGAAAGCGGATCAGACCATCGGCGGCACGGCCCTGAACCTGCTGGCGACGGCCATCGCGGTGGTCATCGCCAAGTATTTCAGCGACAGCGGCAGTGCCAAGCTGAATTATTCCAACAAGCCCTTCCTGTTCAGCATCGGCGGGCTGGAGCTGAGCATCTTTGTCCCGCTGGGCATCGTGCTGCTCATCATCAGCTATGTCGTGCTGTACAAGACCCGCTTCGGCCTGCGTCTGCGGGCCTGCGGTGAGCACCCCCAGGCAGCCGACTCGGTGGGCATCAACGTCTACAAGATGCGCTATGCCGGTGTGCTCATCTCCGGTGCGCTGGGCGCCATCGGCGGCATGGCCTACATCGTGCCGCCCGTCCAGACCTGGAACTTCGAGGTCGGCGTGGCCGGTGCAGGCTTCCTGGCCATGGCCGTTATGATCTTCGGCCAGTGGAAGCCGTTCAACATCTGCGCCGCCGCCATGTTTTTTGCAGTGTTCAAGAGCCTGGCCAACATCGCCGACTCTACCTTCCTGGCCCAGTTCCACTGGTCCAGCAACATCTACAACATGATGCCGTTCATCGCCTCGATGATCATCCTGGCATTCACGTCGAAGAACAGCATGGCCCCCAAGGCCGAGGGCATCCCCTACGACAAGGGCTCCCGCTGATTCGTTCGCATCGCAACAGTTCCACAGGGCGCAGCTGCTTTCGGGCGGCTGCGCCCGTTTTCGTGGAAAACGAACAAATGCAGCTTGATTTTGCGGCAGGATTTGATATACTTGAGACAAGAATATTCGAGGAGTGTGACTTTATGCGCATTTATGATCTGATCGCCAAAAAGCGCGACGGCGGCACCCACACCCGCGAGGAGCTGGAAGCTATCGTCAACGGCTTCGTCAGCGGGGAAGTGGCCGACTACCAGATGGCCGCCTGGATGATGGCCGTCTACCTGCGCGGCATGACCGACGAAGAGACCGCCGAGCTGACCGATGTGATGGCCCACAGCGGCGTGATGGTAGACCTTTCGCCCATTCCCGGCATCAAGGTGGACAAGCACTCCACCGGCGGCGTGGGCGACAAGACCACGCTGGTCATCGCGCCGGTGGTGGCGGCCTGCGGCGTCAAGATCGCCAAGATGAGCGGCCGCGGCCTGGGCCACACCGGCGGCACCATCGACAAGATGGAGAGTGTGCCCGGCACCCGGACGGCCCTCTCGCAGGAGGACTTCTTTGCGCAGGTGAACAAGATCGGCCTGTCGGTCATCGGCCAGAGCGAGGGCATCGCGGTCGCCGATAAAAAGATGTACGCCCTGCGGGATGTGACGGCCACCGTCAGCTGCATCCCGCTCATTGCGTCGTCCATCATGTCCAAAAAGCTGGCGTCCGGCTCGGATGCCATCCTGCTGGACGTCACCACAGGCACCGGTGCCTTCATGAAGACCGTGGACCAGAGCATCGAGCTGGCCAAGCTGATGGTCTCCATCGGCACCCACCATGGCCGCCGCGTGGCCGCGATGATCACCGACATGGATACCCCGCTGGGTCACAACATCGGCAACAGCCTCGAAGTGATGGAGAGCATGGACGTCCTCAAGGGCAAAGGCCCGGCGGACCTCACCGAGGTCTGCCTGCAGCTGGCCGCCAACATGCTGGTGCTGGCCGGTAAGGGCACTCCGGCAGAGTGCCGCGCCATGGCCGAAGCGGTCATCGCGGACGGCTCCGCCTTCGCCAAGTGCAAGGAGATGTTCGCGGCCCAGGGCGGCGACATCCGTGTGCTGGACGATTACGACCGGTTCGAGAAGCCCGCTGCCCGTTATGAGCTGCTGGCCGAACAGGATGGCTACATCACGGCCAACGACGCCGAGAAGATCGGCTCGGCCAGTGTGCTGCTGGGTGCAGGCCGCCAGAAAAAAGGCGACCCGCTGGATTTTGCCGCCGGCATCGTCCTGCACAAAAAGCGCGGCGACTACGTCCACAAGGGCGAGAGCCTTGCGACTTTCTACGGCGCAGCGGACAAGTTCGCTGCCGCCGCCGAGGAGTACCGCAGCGGTCTTGTCTACGGCACCGAAAAGCCAGAAGAGGCCCCGTTGGTGTATGCCCTCGTCACCAAAGATGGTGTGGAACGGTATTAAGAGATCAAAAAAAGGCAGGGCCGGGAGAAATCCCGGCTCTGCCTTTTGTGTCAGTTCTGCTTTTGTACGATCAGCCCACTGAGGGCAACGGCAAGCCCCAGAAGAATGAGTCCGGCCCCGGCCTGCCCGAAAATGTCCCCGATTGCACCCACGAGCGGGCTGGCGGGAATCATCAGCAGACTGTAGGCTATGTTGTCCATGCTGATGAGAGTGGCCCGCTGGTCACTGGGGATGGCATCGTTCAACAGTCGGTTCTCGTGCAGGAGCCAGGCACCCAATACGCCTTCGGCCAGCATACAACCCAAAATGCCCACCAGTGCAGGCGCGGCACCCACGCAGAGGCAACCGATGCCGCAGAGTAGGGCACAGAGGGTATAAAACCGCCGGAAACTGTGCAGGTGGATTCGACGACCCCATTCTGTACCCAGCATAGCAGCCAGATTGCTGAACAGTAACGGAAGAAACAGCAGCGAAGTGGGATATCCCAGTTCTACCAGACGCTGTTGAAAGAACATGATGCTCAGATAGTTGGAGCCGCTGATGACGGCGCTGGACAGAATGAGTCTCCCGACTGACGGGCAGGAGCGGAGGACCCGCAGGCTGTCCTGGATCAGCTGAGCAAATTGGGCGGGCAGCTCCCGCAGAGGATGCTGCTTCCGGCTGGCCTGCGTTTCGGTGACGATGGGTTCCTCTAAACGTGTGATGGCAAGGGCAGAAATGCTCTCAAAAGCGGCGCTCAGAAGATAAAATCCGGAAAAGCCCAGAAATTTGTGCAGAAGACTGGTCAGTGAACCGAGGGCATTGGTAACATTTGTGATCTGGTACTCATTGGCCGATACTTGAATGTAATCTTGTTCGCGGCCCGCTTGCTTCAAGCTGTCGTAGGTCAGTGCAGAACTGGTGCCGGAGAACAGGGCGTTGGACAGTGCGTTCAACGCCATAGCAAGGCAGATGACAAACAGGTTCGGGGCAAAGGCTATCAATACGTTGTAGGCCACGACCAGGACACCGCCCAAGACGAGGGCGCGCTTACGGCCGAACAGGTCAGCGGCTATCCCGCTGGGAATCTCGGCCAGCAGACTGACCGTATAATAGATGCTTTTGGCAAGACCGATCTCCAGCAGTGAGAAGCCCCGCGCGGCCAGCAGGGCCACCCAGACCGCATCCGTGATGCGCAGGCCGGAGAAGAAATCGGAAAGATAAATACAACGGAGCTGTCTTTTCAGGTTAAGCGGATGGTTCATGAAAACACCCTTTCTATTGAACAAATCGATTTCAAAATAGAAAGTGCGCCTTTTTGATGATCCTTCGTACAACCTCTCAGCCTCGCTCACGCTCGACAGCTCTCCTGGCAGGAGAGCCTCTGGCGAAACCGGACACACGGTGTGGACTGCCAAAGCCTCTCCTACAAGGAGAGGTGGCAATGCGTAGCATTGACGGAGAGGTTGTATCAAAACTGCGTTTGGAAAAGAAAAAACGCACAGCAAAGCTGTGCGGCGCAAAATTCATGCTCCACGCTTTGCTGGAAGAAATATCTGCCAATGAGGACAAGGCTCGCACGTTCACGCAAAAAAGACCTGTGTGTTCCGCAGGGCCTGCCCGGTATGCCAATGGCTTCCCCTTCGGGGGAGCTGGCTGCACAGCAGACGGAGAGGGATATCCCCTAAAAATGGGCGCACTTCGAGCCGGAAACGCTGAATCTACGACGCGGGATTTCGAGTAAACCGCGCAGCAGTTCCGACCATTCAGGTGCACCCTCCTTCCAGTAAATCGTTGAATCGACTATACCACATTTCCACACAAAATGCAAGAACGGTTGGAAAACCCCAGAAAACCGCATAAACAGTGGAACTATCCGTCGAACTGTGCTATACTAAAATTATATTTTCGTTTGGCAATACACTTCCCACAGGGGAAGAAAAGGAAAGGAATTTTCGACTATGAAGATCATTCTGGTGGGCGGCGGCAAGGTCGGCACAGCGCTGGCACGGCAGCTCAGCGAGGAGGGCCACAACGTAACGGTCATCGACACGAACAAGGCCCGCGTGGAGCACCTGAGCGAGTCCTACGACGTGATGGGCATTGTGGGCAATGGCTCCTCCATCACCACCCTGTCCGAAGCCGGAATTGAAGAAGCCGACGTGTTTATCGCGGTCACCGGCTCGGATGAGCTGAACCTGCTGTGCTGCATGTTCGCGAAGAAGGCGGGCCACTGCCACGCCATCGCCCGTGTGCGCAACCCGTCGTACAGCCACGAGCTGGACTTCATCAAGAAGCAGATCGGCATCTCGGCCATCATCAACCCGGAAATGGCGGCAGCGCGTGAGATCTCGCACCTGCTGCGCTTCCCCGGCGCCAGCAAGATCGACACCTTTGCGGACGGGCGCGTCCGGCTCATCAAGTTTACTCTGACCGATGCGCAGGAGCTCGACGGCGTGGCTATCCATGAGATCCCCACCCGCCTGAAGAGCGACATCCTCGTCTGCGCCGTGGAGCGCGCGGGCGATGTCATCATCCCCAACGGCAATTTTGTGTTACAGACCGGCGACCAGGTCACCTTCCTGGCCACGCAGGAGAAGGCGCACGCGTTCTTCCAGCGCATCCATCTGGCGGTGCGCCCGGTGCGCAATGCCATGATCGTGGGCGGCGGTGCCATTGGCTTCTATCTGAGCCAGGAGCTGCTGGAAAACCATGTCCGCGTCCGCATCGTGGAGCGGGACCCGGAGCGCTGCAATGTGCTGGCCGAGTCCCTGCCCGAAGCACAGATCCTGTGCGAGGACGGCTCGAACCGGGAGTTCCTGCTCTCGGAAGGGCTGGAATCCACCGAGGCGTTCGTGGCCCTGACCAACATCGACGAGGAGAACGTTCTGCTGACCCTGTTTGCCAAAAAGCATTCCAACGGCAAGCTGGTCACCAAGATCAACCGCTTGGAATTTGACGACATCCTGGCCGGGCTGGACCTGGGCAGCATCGTCTACCCCAAGTACATGACCTGCGACTACATCGTTCAGTACGTCCGTGCCTTGCAGAACGAGGCGGGCAGCAACATCAAGACGCTCTACCGCATCCTGGACGACCGCGTGGAAGCGCTGGAATTTACGGTCCATGAGGAGAGCCGGGCCACGGGGGTGCCCCTGAGCCGCCTGCACCTCAAAAAGAACACCCTGCTGTGCTGCATCACCCGCGGCAATGAGATCAAGATCCCCCGCGGCGGCGACCAGATCCAAGTGGGCGACAACGTCATCGTGGTCACGCTGGAACACGGCCTGCACGACCTGCGGGACATCGTGGAAGACTGACGGAGGCGCGGCATGAATTATGCGATCGTTTTGCGGCTGCTGAGCTACATCCTGCTGACGGAGGGTGCTCTGCTGCTGCTGCCCGCGGCGGCCAGCCTGTGCTATGGCGAGTGGTTCGTGATGGGCGTCTTCCTGTTCACAGCGGCGCTCAGCGCGGCGCTGGGGGCACTGCTCCACCGCATCAAGACCAAAAGCCAGATCTTCTATATGCGCGAGGGCTTTGCCACCACGGCGCTCTGCTGGCTGCTCATCAGTGTGGTGGGCGCGGTGCCCTTTGTCCTGACCGGCTGCATCCCGAACCCCGTGGATGCCCTGTTTGAGACGGTGTCCGGTTTCACGACCACCGGCGCGTCCATCCTGCCTGGTGTGGAAGACCTGCCCAAGGGCATCCTGTTCTGGCGCAGCTTCACCCACTGGGTGGGCGGCATGGGCGTTCTGGTCTTTCTGCTGTCCCTGCTGCCGCTGACCGGCGGCTCCCACGTCAACCTGATGAAAGCCGAAAGCCCCGGCCCCCAGGTGGATAAGTTGGTGCCGAAGGTGCAGTCTACGGCAAAGATCCTCTACGGCATTTATTTTGGCCTGACCGTCATCGAGTTTGTGTTCCTGCTGTTCGGCGGGATGCCGGTGTTTGAGTCTCTGCTCACAGCCTTTGGCACAGCGGGCACCGGCGGTTTTGGCTTCCGGAACGACAGCTTCGGCAGTTTTTCGCCCTACATCCAGTGGGTCGTGACCATCTTCATGATCCTGTTCGGCGTCAACTTCAACGCCTACTTCCTGCTGCTCATGCGCAAGTTCCGCCGCGCTGCTGCCAGCGAGGAGGTGCGGGGCTACTTTGTGGTCATCGTAGTGGCAGTGGGTATCATCACGGCCAATATTTATAGTATGTACAACAGCTTTGGCGAGGCGCTGCGGCAGGCCGCTTTTCAGGTGGGCTCCATCATCACCACCACCGGCTTTTCCAGCTGCGATTTTGACCTGTGGCCGACCCTCTCTAAAGAGATTCTGGTCATGCTCATGTTCATTGGCGCATGCGCCGGCAGCACCGGCGGCGGCATCAAGGTGAGCCGTTTCCTCATTCTGGGTAAGACCCTGGCCAAGGAGCTCAAGACCGCCCTGCACCCGCAGGTGGTAGCGCCCGCCCGCATGGACGGCAAGCTGCTGAACCACGAGACCATCCGCACCACCAACGTGTTCATTGCGGCCTATATCTTTATCTTTGCGGCCTCCTTCTTCCTCATCAGTCTGAACGGCTTTGATATGGTCACCAACTTTACCGCCGTGGCTGCTACCCTGAACAACATCGGCCCGGGCTTGGAAATGGCAGGCCCAATGCAGAACTTCGGCTGCTTTGCAGACCCCGCAAAGCTGGTGCTCATCTTCGATATGCTGGCCGGCCGTCTGGAGATCTTCCCCATGCTGGTGCTGTTTATGCCCGATACATGGCGGCGGTTCTGAGCCTTTTGGGGCACGGGACAAACATAAAAATATTATTTCGGAACACCGGAGTCTCTATGGACGCTCCGGTGTTCTTTTTGTGAAAGAAGTCGGAAAGGCAGGTGGCAACGGTTAGAAATGCCTTGCGTTCAGCGCCGCATTGCAGTATGATTATAACATCAATTATCTGACCCTTACCCCTGAGCAGGCAGAACCTTTTTACAAACGAAATCGTTCTGCATGATAAAGAAGAGAGCAAAAACAATAAAACATACAGGAGGAAATTATTATGGGTTTGATCAAAGCAGGTACGGGCGCACTGGGCGGAACTCTTGCAGACCAGTGGAAAGAATTTTTCTATTGCGATTCTCTGGATAAGGATGTGCTGATGGTCAAGGGCCAGAAGCGCACTTCCCGCCGCAGCTCCAACCACGGCGAGGATAATATCATCACCAACGGCAGCGGCATTGCCGTGGCCGATGGTCAGTGTATGCTCATCGTGGAGCAGGGCAAAGTGGTGGAAGTGTGCGCCGAGCCGGGCGAGTATACCTTCAATTCCTCCACCGAGCCCAGCGTGTTCACCGGCAACTTCGGCGATAGTCTGGCAGCAACCTTCCAGACCGTAGCCAAGCGCTTTACCTACGGCGGCGACACTGGCAAGGATCAGCGGGTGTACTACATCAACACCAAGGAGCTGGGCGAGATCCTGTACGGCACCGCCACACCCATCCCGTTCCGCGTGGTGGTCAGCGAGGAGCGGGGCTACAAGCTCTCGGTGAACATCCGCTGCAACGGCAGCTTTACTTACCGCATCTGCGACCCGCTGCTGTTCTACACCAACGTATGCAGCAACGTCTCCACCCAGTACGATGCCTCGGAGCTGGCTCCCCGCCTGAAGAGCGAGCTGATGAACGCCCTGCAGCCTGCCCTTGCCACCCTTTCGGCCAACAAGGTGCAGTATTACGAGATCCCCGCCCACACGCTGGAGATCTCGGAGGCGCTCAACGAGCAGCTGTCCAACGTCTGGCGCAAAAAGCGCGGCATTGAGGTATTCTCCTTCAACATCAACTCTCTGTCCATCCCGGAGGAGCAGCAGAAAAAGATCACCGAATGGGAAGAGAACGCCATGACTACCGACCCCACCACCGCCGCTGCCCGTCTGGTGGGTGGTCAGATCGACGTCATGAAGACCGCCGCCGGCAACACCGCCGGTGCTATGACCGGCTTTATGGGCATGGGCATGGCAGCCGGTGCCAACGGCATGAACGCCCAGAACCTGTTCGCCATGGGTCAGCAGCCCGCAGCAACCCAGCAGCAGCCTTCTGCCGCCGACAGCTGGAAGTGCAGCTGCGGCGCTACCGTTACCGGCAAGTTCTGCCCGGAATGCGGCAGCAAAAAGCCGGAGCCGAAGCCGGCAGACAGCTGGACTTGCAGCTGCGGTGCCACCGTTACCGGCAAGTTTTGCCCGGAGTGCGGCAAGCCCCGCCCGGCGGCAGCAGAAGGCTGGACTTGCAGCTGCGGCGCGGTAAACAAGGGCAAGTTCTGCTCCGAGTGCGGCAAACCCAAGCCTGCCGGTACCCCCAAGTATAAGTGCGACAAGTGCGGCTGGGAACCGGCCGACCCTGCACACCCGCCCAAGTTCTGCCCGGAGTGCGGCGACCCCTTTGACGAGAACGACCGCAGCTGAACCCGGCACATAATGACCGATCACACTGCGGGGCAGGGAAGGAGCCCCTGCTCCGCAGATCATAGGAGGAAACACTATGGCAGGAATGCTGGAATATAAGTGCCCCTGCTGTGATGGTGCCATCAAATTTGACAGCACCACCCAGAAGATGAAATGCCCCTACTGCGACACCGAGTTTGAGGTGGACGCACTGAAGGGCTACGATGAGGACCTGAAAGACCAAAAGCCAAGCGAGATGAACTGGATCACCCCCGGCGGCAGCTGGGCAGAGGGCGAGACCGCCGGTCTGCATACTTATGTCTGCAAGAGCTGCGGCGGCGAGATCGTGGGCGATGAGACCATGGCCGCCTCGGCCTGTCCTTTCTGCGGCAACCCCATCGTCCTCGCTGGACAGTTTGCCGGAGACCTGCGCCCCGACCTCATCATCCCCTTCAAGTTGGATAAAAAGGCTGCCAAGGCAAAATTGCAGGAGCACCTCAATGGCAAGACCCTGCTGCCCAAGGTGTTCCGCAGCCAGAACCATATTGACGAGATCAAGGGCGTGTATGTGCCCTTCTGGCTGTACGACAGCGATGCCGACGCCCAGCTGCGCTTTACCGCCACCCGCACCCGCTTTTGGTCGGATGACAACTACGATTATACCGAGACCAGCTACTACTCCGTGCGCCGGGACGGAGTGCTGGGCTTTGACGCGGTTCCGGTGGACGGCTCCTCCAAGATGGCAGACGACCTGATGGAATCCATCGAGCCGTTTACCATGAGCGATGCCGTGCCCTTCAAGACTGCGTATCTGGCGGGCTATGTGGCCGATAAGTACGATGTGGACGCCCAAAAGAGCATCCAGCGCGCCAACGAGCGCGTCCGTCAATCCACCGAGGACGCCTTTACCCAGACCGTTACCGGCTACGACTCCGTGAAAATGGAGAACAGCAGCATCCAGCTGCACGGCGGCAAGGCAAAGTATGCCCTGTTCCCGGTGTGGGTGCTGAGCACCAGCTGGCAGGGCAACAACTACATTTTTGCCATGAACGGCCAGACCGGCAAGTTTGTGGGCAACCTGCCGGTGGATAAAGCCGCCGCCCGCAAGTGGACGCTGGGACTTACGGCAGCTGTTGGTGCTGCATCCTATGCGGTGATGTGGCTGCTGTGGCTGGCCGGGATTCTGTAAAGGAGGGACGGAAGATGAAAAAGACTGTTACCCCGCTGCGCTCCCTCTGTGCTGCGTTGGCCGCACTGGTGCTGCTGCTTGCGCTGGCTGTTCCGGCCTTTGCCGCCGAAAATGGCTTCGCCGACCTGTACTACCGGGTGAACGACAGCGCAGAAGTCCTGACCGAGGACGAGGACAGCGAGCTGGAAGCTTCGCTGGAGGAACTGAGCGTCCGTCAGAGCTTTGATGTGATCATTGCCACCATCGACTCGCTGGAAAGCGAGGGCTACACCAGCATGGAAGAATATGCCGATGACCTGTATGATTACTGTCAGTTCGGCTACGGCGAAAACCGGGACGGCGTGCTGCTGGTGGTGAGCATAGGCGACCGCAAATGGCATATCTCCACCTGCGGCTACGGCATTACCGCCTTTACGGATGCCGGCATCCAGTACCTTGGCGAGCAGATGACCCCCGATATGGCAGACGGCGATTACGCCGCCGCCTTCCGCACCTTTATCCAGTGGACGGACGCGTATGTTACCGCCGCCCGCGAAGGCCACCCCTACGATGTGGACAACATGCCAAAGGAGCCGTTCTCAATCGTGTATCTGGGCGTGGCGCTGGTCATTGGCCTGATCACGGCACTGATCGTGACCGGCGTGATGAAGAGCCGGCTCAAGAGCGTGGCACCACAGCGGGACGCAACCAGCTATGTGCGGCAGGGCAGCATGAAGCTGACCAACCAGCGGGATCTGTATCTGTACCGTGAGGTCCACCGCACCGAGCGGCCGAAGGAGACTGACTCCGGCAGTTCCGGCGGCAGCTCCACTCACACCTCCTCCAGCGGCTCCACCCACGGCGGCGGAGGCGGCTCGTTCTGAAAACGTTCCCCGCAAGATAAAATCTCAAAAACCGATCCGCAGCAGCCGGACGCACCCGCGCACCAGCAACCGCTGCGGATCGTTTTTTACTTTTCTGCTGCCCGACACAAACAACTGATTTTTTCTGCGCCTTTGGGGCTATACTTCCAGTGCAGACGATTTTATATGCAGCAAGGAGCAGACACATGGGCATTTGGGAAAATCTGGGCATGGGCGGTTACCGGGGCTTTTCGCGCCCGGCAGCACGGCTGTTGCAGCAGGCGGTGCAGCTGGCGGGGGATCTGGGCTGTGAGCAGGCCGATACCAGCCATCTTTTGCTGGCAATGCTGCGGCAGCAGGGCGCTGCGGCGCAGTTCCTCACCCGGAAAAACATCACCGAGCCGGAGGTGCGCCGCCAACTGGCGCAGCGGCGCAGCGCCCCGGCACAGCGGCTGGAACGGCAGGCTATGGCACCGGACCTGCGCCGCACCATGGACTATGCGCTCATTGGGGCGCAAAATGCCCACGTCAGCCGGGCAGAGCCGGAGCATCTGCTCTGTGCCATGCTGGAAGATGACGGCTGCGCCGCCGGGCTGCTGCTGGCGGAGATGGGGCTTTCGCTCACCGAGGCGGTGCGGGAGTGCCGCCAGCTGAGCGGACAGTTCGTGCTGCCCGCCCAGCCTCGGGTGTCGGCCAGCATCCCCCGGGGCAGCCGTGCCAGCGATAAATATTGCCGCGATCTGACCCGCCGCGCCGCCGAAGGGGAGCTGGACCCGGTGTTCTGCCGGGAAGCGGAGCTGGACCGCATGGTGGAGATCCTGTGCCGCCGTCAGAAAAACGACCCCTGTCTGATCGGCGAGCCGGGCGTGGGCAAAACGGCGCTGGCCGAAGGTCTGGCGCTGCGCATTGCCGCCGGGCAGGTGCCCAGAGCGCTGCAAGGGCGGCGGCTGCTGGCGCTGGATATGGCCAGCTTGGTGGCGGGCACCAAATACCGGGGCGATTTTGAGGAGCGGCTGAAAAACCTGCTGGAAGAGCTGGTGCGGGACGGCACCGCCATCCTGTTCATTGACGAGTTCCACACCATCGTGGGTGCCGGTGCCGCCGAGGGTGCCATCGACGCCGCCAGTATCCTGAAACCGGTGCTTGCCCGGGGCGAGTTGCAGCTCATCGGCGCCACCACCAATCAGGAGTTCCGCACCCACATCCAGAAAGACGCCGCGCTGGAACGCCGCTTTGGCCGGGTGCAGGTGGAGGAGCCTACCCCCGCACAGGCGGTGGAGATCCTCAACGGCCTTGCGCCCCGCTACGAGCGCTACCATAACGTGCGCCTGCCGCCCCAGACCTTGCAGGCGGCAGTGGAGCTTTCGGTGCGGTACCTGCCCGGGCGCTGCCTGCCGGATAAGGCCATCGACCTTGTGGACGAAGCCTGTGCGGCGGCGCGTATCCTTGCCGAAAAGGAGCAGCGCACCCAGCCGGTGCTCACCCCGGAGGATATCGCCCGCGTGGTGGCAGCGGCCAGCGGCGTGCCCGCCCAGCGGGTGGGCGAGCAGGAGCGGGAGCGTCTGGACAAGCTGGAAAGCCGCCTGAATGCGGAAATTGTTGGCCAGCAGCGGGCAGTGGCTGCGGTGGCGGGGGCTATCCGGCGCAGCCGCACCGGTTTGGGCGAGCCGGGACGTCCTATTGGTGCCATGCTGTTTTTAGGCCCTACCGGCGTGGGCAAGACCGCACTGGCGCGTGCGCTTGCCGTCAGCTGGTTCGGCAGCGAGAAGGCGCTGCTCAAGTTCGATATGTCAGAGTATCAGGAGCAGCACACCGCCGCCCGGCTGCTGGGTGCGCCGCCGGGATACCTCGGCCATGACGAGGGCGGGCAGCTGACCGAGGCTGTGCGCCGCCGCCCGTACAGCGTGGTGCTGTTTGACGAGATCGAAAAGGCGCACCCAGATATCCAGAATATCCTGTTGCAAATTTTGGAGGACGGTCAGCTGACCGATGCCATGGGTCGCAAGGCAGATTTCCGTAACACCATCGTGCTGCTTACTTCAAACTTGGGTGCACGGTTTTTAGCGGGGCAGAACGCGCCGCTGGGCTTTGCCGCCGGGGCAGAAGCCGTGTTTGAAAAGCAGTCTGCACAGGCTGTGGAGGAAGCTAAAAAGTGGTTCCGCCCGGAGCTGCTGGGGCGGCTGGACGAGGTGATCGTATTCCGCCCGCTGGCGGAAGAAAACCTTTGCGCCATTGCAGAAAAAATGCTCTGCCAGCTGGAGCAGCGCGCCGCCCGTAGCGGCTACCGGCTGCGCCACACCCCGCAGGTGGGGGCGGCACTGGCTGCCCGGGCGCAATCGGCCTACGGTGCGCGGGAACTGCGCCGTCAGGTGGACAGGGCGGTGGAACAGGCACTGGCAAACCGCATTGCCGCCGGAACGGCCTGCGTGGGGCAGCACTGGACAGCAGACTGCGCCGCCGATGGCAGCATCGTTTTGCGGGAGGATGAAACGGTTACCCTGTAATAAAACAGCAAAATACCGTTTTTGCTTGCAACCGATGCGATTTTCGACTATTATAGAGGAAATAGAGTTACAACAGGGAGGACCCCGATGCACACGCTGTTTCTTCTGAACCCCGCAGCCGGAAAGGCCGACTGTACCCGCACCCTGCCGCAGCAGATCGCGGCAGCTGCTGCCGGTGCCGGGCTTGCCCCGGAGGACTACACCATCCGCGTTACCACCCACGCAGGCCACGCCCGGGAACTGTCCCGCGCAGCCGCAGCTGCCGCCCAGAAGGCCGGGGTGGAGCTGCGCATTTTTACCGCCGGTGGTGACGGCACCTTCAACGAGGCGCTCACCGGTGCCCACGGCTTTGATAAGACCGCCGTGGGCTGCCTGCCTTATGGCAGCGGCAACGACTTTCTACGCACCTACGGTACAAAGGAGGAGTTTCTGGATCTGGACGCCCAGCTGGCCGGCGGGGCAGTGCCCATCGACCTGATGCGCACCAGTCTGGGGCTTTCTGCCACCATCTGCGCCGCCGGTCTGGACGCACAGGTGGCCTACGGCATCCCCAAGTTCCGGCGCATCCCGCTGTGCGGCGGCGAGGCAGCCTATGCGCTGTCTATTGTCCAGCAGCTGTGCGGGCATATCGGCCGCAGGGTGGAGTACGTCATTGACGGCGAGGTGCTGACCGTGGACTGCCTGATGTGCGCGGTGTGCAACGGCCGCGCCTACGGCGGCGGCTTTATGGCCGGGCCGGAGGCACAGCCGGACGACGGCTGGCTGGATGTGTTCATCGTGCGCAAGGTCAGCCGCCGGGTCATTGCAAAGCTGCTGATGCTGTACAAAAACGGCCAGCACTTTCAAAACGGCCAGCTGACCGAGGCCGCAAAGCCCTACTTTATCTACCGCCGCGCAAAATCGGTCAGCCTGCGGGCAGCAGATGACCGTGGACCCATCATTGCCACCGTGGACGGTGAGTGCGCCCCCTGCAAGCAGGTGTCGGTACAGGTGCAGCCGCTGGCCGGCCGCGTGCTGCTGCCGCTGCCTGCCTACCAGCGCTTTACCGCCAAAAAAGCGGCTGTGAAATAAAAAATAAACCATCAGACCCAAACAAGGCCGCTGCACATTATTCCGTGCAGCGGCCTTGTGTTTTACTGTTATGCGCCGGTTTGGGTATGGCGCTGCCGCACCCGGCGTTCCAGCGCCTTGTAAAAGCTGCTCAGGCAGAGCGTGAGCAGATATACGGTCAGGGTCCAGACCACAGGCTGCACCGTGAGGTTAAGCTTGTCCGATGTCCACTCCATATACCGGATCAGCACCTGATGGATCAGAAAACCGTAAGGGGACAGCCCCGCCAGCCACAAAAACGGCTTTGCGGAAAGCAGCCGGGAAATGACCCCCTTGCCCACGGAAAGCAGCCAGACAAGCAGCACCGCAGAGGGAGTGAACAGCACATTGTACCGGAAGGCCACCGCGCCCAGAACCCCCACCTGCTTGGCGGCGATAAACAGGCAACCGCCCGCAAGCAGCACAGCGGCAAGCTCCAGCAGGGAGAAAGCACCGCCCGGCAGGCTGATCTCCTGTTTGCGGCTGTGGTAAAGGCAGCCCATGCAGCAGCTGATGGTAAAATCTCCAGCCCGGAACAGCGGGCACAGATAGGTCAGGTAAAAGGCCGCCTTTCCGCTGAGCCCGGCTTTCCAGAAAACAAAGGACGCAAGGCACTGTGCGCAGAAGATCACGGCGGCAATGCAGCGCAGCCTGCGGACATCCGCCTTTTTCAGTACGGCGAGAAGCGGGGGAAAGATGGCATACAGAAAAGCCTGTACCGAAAGATACCACGCCACTCCATTCAGGCAGAACCAGAAACGGCTGGACGGGATCCATGTTTGCAGCAGAAAAATGCTTACAACAAGCTGCGCCGCACAGGAAAGCGCTCCGCGGGCAGAGGGCTGCGCCAGAAGCCCCTTCAGCACAAATAACAACGCGGCAGCCATCATAATAAGGTGCAGCGGGTACAGCTTGCGTATTTTTTGCAGAGAAAAGGCTATGGCAGACCGCAGCCCCGGTGCTGTGCGGGGACGGTCGTAATAGTTGCAGGTCATCAGAAAGCCGGACAGCGCCACGAATACCGTGATCGCCCACGGCCCCAGCCACGGTGCCCCGCAATGGGAGAGGACTACGCTCAGAAATGCGACTGCCCGCAGCCCCTGCAAAGATGAGATCAGCTTTTTGTCTGTCAAAGTATCCTCCGTTCTGCCGCAAAGCACGTCAGCTGTGTTTTGTAATGCGTTATAAGTATAAAAAAGGCGGCATGTCCTGTCAAGAACGCAATGCTTTTTTGCGTGGCAGAGTGCGATTTTTGAGTGTCATAAATTCTTAACAAAGAAAAATTGCAAAACCCCTTGATTTTTCAGAGCAAGATGAGTACAATACACTTAGCACTCAGAGAAAAGGAGTGCTAAACCACTGCGGAGTACACACGAAGCCCCCGCAGGACACAACAAAGTTTCAAATAAATTCAATATAATTGGAGGGCAAGAATTATGAAGATCATTCCTCTTGCAGACCGTGTTGTCATTAAGACTGTTGAGGTTGAGGAGACCACCAAGGGCGGCCTGATCCTGACCGGCAGCGCAAAAGAGAAGCCGCAGGTGGCACAGGTCATCGCAGTTGGCCCCGGCGGTGTCGTGGACGGCAAGGAAGTCAAGATGACCGTCAAGGTCGGCGACAAGGTTCTCACCAGCAAGTACTCCGGCACCGAAGTCAAGGTGGACGGCGAAGAGTGCACCATCGTGCGTCAGAGCGACATTCTGGCTGTTGTGGAAGACTGAAACTGAATTTTCCCTTTTCAATTGAGCTTGTATTATAAAGGAGCGATGTATTATGGCAAAGCAGATCAAGCAGGGCGAGGACGCCCGCAAGGCACTGTGTGCCGGTATTGATACCCTGGCTAACACCGTTAAGATCACCCTCGGCCCCAAGGGCCGCAACGTGGTGCTGGGCAAAAAGTTCGGCGCACCGGTCATCACCAACGATGGCGTGACCATCGCAAAGGAGATCGAGCTGAAGGACGAGTTCGAGAACATGGGCGCACAGTTGGTGCGTGAGGTTGCAACCAAGACCAACGATGCCGCAGGCGATGGCACCACCACCGCTACCGTGCTGGCACAGGCCATGGTCAACGAGGGCATGAAGAATGTTACCGCCGGTGCAAATCCCATGGATATCCGCCGCGGTATGAGCAAGGCCGTTACCACCGCTGTGGAGACCATCAAGGCTCACAGCCAGAAGGTGAAGGACAGCAACGATATCGCCCGCGTCGGCACCATTTCTGCTGGCGACCCCGAGATCGGCCGTCTGATCGCCGAGGCTATGGAGAAGGTCACCTCTGACGGCGTTATCACCATCGAGGAGAACAAGACCACCGCAGAGACCTACAACGAGATCGTGGAAGGTATGCAGTTCGACCGCGGCTACCTGACTCCCTATATGGTCACCGATACCGATAAGATGGTGGCCGATCTGGACAACGCTGCTATCCTGATTACCGATAAGAAGATCAGCGTCATTCAGGATCTGGTGCCCCTGCTGGAGCAGGTGATGCAGAACGGCATGAAGCTGCTGATCGTGGCTGAGGATATCGAGGGCGAGGCTCTGTCCACCCTGATCGTCAACCGTCTGCGCGGCACCCTGAATGTCGTAGCTGTCAAGGCTCCTGGCTTCGGCGACCGCCGCAAGGAGATGCTGCAGGATATCGCTACCCTGACCGGCGGCACCGTGATCTCCTCTGATCTGGGCTACGAGCTGAAGGACGCTACCGTCCAGCTGCTGGGTCATGCCCGTCAGGTGAAGGTGACCAAGGAGAACACCACCATCGTGGGCGGCGCAGGCGACAAGGACGCCATTGCAGCCCGCATTGCCCAGATCCGCAGCCAGATCGAGGCCGCCACCAGCGACTTTGACCGCGAGAAGCTGCAGGAGCGTCTGGCTAAGCTGGCCGGCGGTGTGGCTGTCATCAAGGTCGGTGCTGCTACCGAAGTTGAGATGAAGGACAAGAAGCTGCGCATTGAGGATGCACTGAACGCTACCAAGGCAGCTGTGCAGGAAGGTGTTGTGGCCGGCGGCGGTACCGCTCCCATCAACGCCATCCCCGCTGTGCGCGCCCTGTGCGACACGCTGGAAGGTGACGAGCGCACTGGTGCCAAGATCGTGCTGAAGGCTCTGGAAGCTCCTCTGCGCCAGATCGCCAAGAACGCCGGTCTGGAGGGCAGCGTCATCATCGACAAGATCATCTCTGCCAACAAGCCCAACTACGGCTTCGATGCCCAGAACGAGGTCTTTGTCGAGGATATGATCGCCGCAGGCATCGTGGACCCGACCAAGGTCACCCGTTCCGCTCTGGAGAACGCAGCCTCTGTCGCTGAGATGGTGCTGACCACCGAGAGCCTCGTGGCTGACCTGCCGGAACCCCCGGCTCCCGCCGCACCTGCCGGCGGTGACATGGGCGGCATGTACTAATAACTTCCTAAAAACCGCATGAATCCTTGATTTTTGGAGCACGCAAAAGCGGATTTACGCCAAACTTACGCCACTTACGCCAAAAATCAAAGCGCACTATAGGGTAACAAAATCGGCACCTGCCGTAAAAAGCAGGTGCCTTTTTTACCCCACTGAAATCACAAAAAAGAGAAAACAAATCAACAAAAAACGGTTGATTTATGGGCTTCTATATGTTATAATATTCTTAACGAGGAGGAGGTACCCCCTCGCGTAAGGAGAATTGGAGGAAGCCCATATGATTACGCCGTTCGGAAAGAGTCTGCGAAACATCAGAATGGATCGTGGAATGCTTCTGAAGGATATGGCGCAGGATTTGGACGTGACATCGTCCTACCTGTCAGCCGTTGAGGTTGGAAAGCGCAATGTTCCGGAAGAATGGCCTCGGAAAATTGGAAAGATGTATGACTTGTCTGATGAAGAAATTGAGAATCTGGAAGCTGCTGCAACAGCCTCTGCATCTCAAATAAAATTGGATTTGTCTGACGCCACCAATGAATCGAGGGAACTCGCTGTAGCATTTGCAAGAAGATTCAACGATCTTACCCCCAAAGATCAAAATGAAATTTTAACGCTGCTAAAAAACAGGAGGCCGAACACTTGACATCTCAGATTGCACAGCCGCTATCTCGTAAAGAAATTCGAGAAATTGCACGTGATTTACGTAAAGCGCTTGATCTTGAAAATGAACCGTATTTTCCTATCATGCCATTTGTTGAAGGAATCCTTCCTAGAATAGATCCGAAATTTGAACTGGAAGTTCTTTCAAAAGATGAAATGCATGATTTTCATGGGTTGACTTTTCCAGATAGACATCAAATACTTCTTCGGGAAGATGTCTATGAAAGAGCCTGTGATGGAAAAGGAAGAGATCGTTTTACGGTGGCACATGAGGTAGGACACTATATCCTACACATTCCCTCGAAGATAGTGCTTGCAAAACTGGAACAAGGCACGGCCGTTCCTAATTTTATGGACCCGGAGTGGCAGGCAGATGCTTTTGCAGGAGAACTTCTAATGCCGGCGCATTTGATGAAGGGCGTTTCTCCTGTGATTATCGCTGAAAAATGTGAAGTCTCTGAAGCTGCTGCACGCTACCAAAGCAGAAAAATGTAACAAAAAACGGGAGAACCACTGCAATGGTTCTCCCGTAGACCGAAGCAACATCCTCTGCAAAGGAACAAAAATGTGATCGGCCTAGATATGTAACGCAAATATATTCTAGCACATTTTTTATTCCTTTGCAAGATTTTACATAGATATTTTCTTGCAAAGGAGGGATTTCGATGTGGATTTATCGTCCATGGATTACAACCAAAGACGGAAAACGCCTTTATGCCAGAAATTATGGCAAAAAGGCATTTCGTATCTGGGTTGAAGAAAAGTCCGACAAAGATGACGAATAATTAAAAAGCAGCGATGGAGTCAGCCGAGATTCCGTCGCTGCTTTTTTACTGTTCACGCCAGATGGAGTTTCTCTTTCAGCGCATCCTGAAGGACGCCGGAAAAGTTGATGTGTGCCGATTCGGCGGCATCATTGAGCCAGCTGGGAATGGAAAGGGTTTTCTTTACGGGTCTGTACCGCTTTTCATACTCTTCCATATCGAAAGGCACCATCACCACAAAATCTTCCGGGTCAACGTGGAGCGCAGAAGGGACAGAAGGCTCCGGGCAGACTTTGCAATCTTCCAGCATAAGGCCGATGGCATCCTGTGCCATGCGGACGGCTTCGTCCATGGTATCGCCTTGGGTGAAGCAGCCCTCAATATCGGGAATCTCAACAGAGTACCCGGTTTCTTCCGGGTGAAAAATTGCGGGATAGAAAATAGCATTCATAATGTGACCTCACCTTTATAATTTAACAAACAATCAATGTACCTTCATTTAACAGGCCTACATTATTGGTTGGAAATTGTAGAATAGTCTATGCAGTGCTTCGCAGTTTCAGAATATGAAGTCTACAATCATCATATTCTTACTTTTTGAGTCCGGCTAATTTGAGAATGTTTTTCTCGGTGCCGGGCTTCAGATCCTTTGCGTGAAATGGAACGACAGTGGTTTTGTTGGTAGTTGGGTTATGGTACTTGTAGTGTGACCCATTTGCACTGACTAAAACAAAGCCGTTCTGCTCCAGCAAGCGAATCATTTGCTTGGGAGTCATCGGCATGGCGGGTGCCCCTCCTTTCTTTCAGGATTACAGTCTTATTGTATACGTATTTTACGTATTTGTCAAGAGGGCAAATAAGCCGCCCAGCGACCTTACGGTCTCGCTGGGCGGCTTATTTTTTGCGTTTCCAGAGCAAATATTCTTCGTAGCGGTGCATCTCGTTCTGTTCTTCTTCGGTCAGGCGCTGGCGCTGTTTGCGGGCTTCGTCCGAGGGGTCGATGTCGGTCAGACCCAGTAGGTAGTCGGCAGAGGTGCCATAACGCTTGCAGAGTGCAATCAAAACTTCATGGCTGGGAGATGCTTTGTCGCGTTCCCATGTGCGGACGGTAGGCACTGAAACATGAAATGCTTTTGCTAAATCTTCTTGCGTTTCACCGTTTAATTTGCGTAACTCCGCGAGCCGTTCGCCAATCATCCTAATTCCCTGCCTTTCTTTGCTATCAGTATAAATAATATTGTCGCTTTTGACAAAAACCGATAATCCCGTTGTCAGTTTTGCTTAAAAGTGATAATATTATTATCATAATAGTGCGAAAGTGATAAGAATACTGACACTTCCGCCGCAACGCTAAGGCAAAGCGAGGGAATCCCCGTTGGAACAACTGATCGACTTTCACGCACCGGAAGTGCAGGCGGTGCTGGATACGCTACTAAAAGATAAATCCACCGGTAAAAACATCATCTGGGCCACCGACCCGCCGGAGGAACTGCAAACGGTAATGTACGAGCCGGTGACGGATAGATCCCAGATCACCACCCAGCAGCTCGGGCTGACCCACTACGAGGTGGTGCTGCCCCGGATGATGAAGCAGACCGACACCCAGCAGCAGCGCACCCGCAAAAAAGGCGAAGTATTCTCGCCCGCATGGGTCTGCAACAAGATGAACAACGCACTGGACGCCGACTGGTTCCGTGGGCTTGGGGCAGAGGAGAGCGCCGGGCAGTTCACGGTGGAGCTGCCCAAAGGCTGGCAGACGGTGGAAACGCCGGTGCAGTTCCCGGTTTGCAAGGGCAGGACTCCGGCATGGGTGCAGTATGTGCAGAGCCGCCGCTTGGAGGTGACCTGCGGTGAAGCCCCCTTTCTGGCGTCCCGGTACGATGCCGCCACCGGCGAGATGATCCCGGTAGCCCGGCGCATTGGCATTCTGGACCGCAAGCTGCGTGTGGTAAGCGAGAATGCCGCCACGGAGGAAGAATGGCTCAAGTTTGCCACCCATGCGGTGCAGTCCACCTACGGCTACGAGTATCAGGGCGATAACCTTTTGCTGGCACGGGTCAACCTTCTGCTGACCTATGCAGAGCATCTGCAAGCACGCTGGCAGCGCAAACCCACAAAAAAAGAGTTACAGCCTATCGCCAACATCATCAGCTGGAACCTGTGGCAAATGGACGGCTTGCACCTCTCTGTGCCCGGCGGAAAGCCTCAGCCGGAGGCAGAACAGCTTGACCTCTTTTCCATGTTCGGGGCGGCAGAGCTGCAGCCGCCTACGGTATCCTGTAAAGTGAAAAACTGGCGTAAGGGCAGCCATGGAACCGCCCAGAACTTTGAAACCATTCAGGAAGGGAGTACCAGCATGAAGCTTGATTATGTCATCGGAAACCCGCCGTATCAGATAAGTGATGGCGGAGCCGGCGTAAGTGCAACGCCTATCTATAATCGTTTTATCGAAGCAATCAAAACTACACATCCCGGCGCAATTTGCTTGATTATTCCTGCAAAATGGTACTCCGGCGGTAAAGGACTAGATAAGTTCAGAGAGGAAATGCTAGGAGATAGACATATTTCAACATTGGTTGATTATTCTAATTCGCTAGATGTTTTTCCGAATGTAGATGTTGCAGGTGGCGTTTGCTATTTTGTCTGGAAAGAAGCATATAACGGTAAGTGTAAGTATACAAACTATCGTAATGGAAAAGCTACAACAGCATACAGAGATTTGAATGAGTTTCAAACATTTATTCGCTATCCAGTTGCATCCGAAATAGTTAAAAAAGTAAAAGAAGATGGAGAATTAACACTGGATAAAGTGGTTTCCAGCAGAAAACCATTTGGACTTGCAACAACAGCAAAGCCAATGAAAACCGGTGACATTACACTACGATACAATGGAGGACGTGGCCCATATAAAAGTACCGAGATAAGGGTAGGAACAGAAATGATTGACCAATGGAAAATTATCATTTCTCGTCTTACGGCAGAACACGCAGGACAACCAGCCAAGGATGGAAAGTACCGTGTTCTTTCGACGATGGAACTTTTGAAGCCGGGTGAAATATGTTCCGAAACGTATCTTGTGGCGGGAGCATTTGATTCAAAAGAAGAAGCAACCAACTATATGGATTACTTAAAGACGCAATTTGTTCGATTTCTTATCCTACAAATTGCAATGACGCAGCAGTTAAGCAAAGCGTCATTTGCATTTGTTCCTTGTCAGGATTTTACAAGAAAATGGACAGACAAACAACTGTTTGAAAAATATGATTTGTCTAGTGAAGAAGTAAACTATATTCAAGGAATGATAAAGGAGATGGCATAATGGCTGGCATAACCCTGCGCACTGCCCGGCAGGTGGTGCCCATGATCTACGCCTATACCACTCCGGAAATTGCCCGGCACAACGGCTGGACGAAGATCGGCTACACCGAGCAGTCGGTGGACAAGCGCCTGAAACAGCAGACCCACACCGCCGATGTGCTGTTCCACGAGGAGTGGCGGGGCAATGCCGTCTACGACGACGGCAGCGGCGAGGTGTTCACCGACCACGATTTCCACGCCTACCTCCGCAAGCTGAACGTGGAGAACGACCGCAAAAACGAGTGGTTCCATCTGGATGGGCAGCAGTCCCGGCGGTATTTTCAGGATTTCCGCATGAACCGGGGCCGGGTGCAGCTGGATGCTGCCATCGCCTACACCCTGCGGGAGGAGCAGGCAAGGGCTGTCCGCGACACCAAGACCTATTACCAGAGCCACCCCGGCGGGGAATACCTCTGGAACGCCAAGCCCCGCTTTGGCAAGACCCTCTCCGTCTACGACTTCTGCAAGCAGATCGATGCACAGACGGTGCTCATCGTCACCAACCGCCCAGCCATCGCCAATAGCTGGTGCAGCGACTATGTGCGCTTTCTGGGCAGGGAGTCCGGCTATCTGTTTGTCAGCCATGTGGATGCCCTTGCCGGGCAGCCCCATGTGCTGGATGAGCAAGGCTATCTGGATGCCGCCGCACAGGGCGAGGAACTGTATAAGCGCATTGAGTTCGTCAGCCTGCAGGACATGAAAGGCTCCAAGTATTTCGGCGGCGAGTACGACAAGCTGCGCCACCTGACCGAGCTGAACTGGGATGTGCTGGTCATCGACGAAGCCCACGAGGGCGTGGACACCTACAAGACCGACCTTGCCTTTGACCGCATCCGCCGAAAGTTTACGTTGCACCTGTCCGGCACGCCCTTCAAGGCGCTGGCAAACGATAAGTTTGCCGGGGATGCCATCTTCAACTGGACCTACGCCGACGAGCAGGCCGCCAAGCGGAACTGGCAGGGCGCACCGGGGCAGCAGAACCCCTACGCAAACCTCCCCATGCTCAACCTCTACACCTACCAGATGTCCGAGATCATCCGGGACGAAATCCAGCAGGGCGTGGAGATCGACGGCGAAACGCAGGAATTTGCCTTTGACCTAAACGAGTTCTTCAAGGTGAAGCCCAGCGGAAGCTTTGAGCACGAAGCCGAGGTAGACCGCTTTCTGGATGCCATGACCACCCAGAACAAATTTCCGTTTTCCACCCCGGAACTGCGTGCCGAACTGAAGCACACCTTCTGGCTGCTGAACCGGGTGGACAGTGCCAGAGCGCTGGCGAAAAAGCTGCAGGCGCACCCGGTATTCCGGGACTATGAGGTGATCCTTGCCGCCGGTGACGGCAAGCTGGACGACACGGACGAGAACCAGAAGAGCTTTGACCGGGTAAAAGCCGCCATCGCCCACCACGAAAAGACCATCACCCTGTCGGTGGGGCAGCTGACCACCGGTGTCACTATCCCGGAGTGGTCGGCGGTGCTGATGCTCTCCAACCTGAAAAGTCCGGCGCTGTATATGCAGGCGGCGTTCCGTGCCCAGAACCCCTGTCTTTTCCACGAAAACGGCACCTTCCACCGCAAAGAGAACGCCTATGTGTTCGATTTTGACCCCGCCCGCACTCTGCTGATCTACGAGCGGTTCGCCAACGACCTTTCACAGGACACCGCCAGCGGCAAGGGCGACACCGAGGAGCGCAAGGCGCACATCCAGAATCTGCTAAACTTCTTCCCGGTCATCGGCGAGGACGAGGAAGGGAAGATGATCCCGCTGGATGCAGAAAAAGTCCTCAGCATCCCCCGGAAGATCAAGTCCAAAGAAGTGGTGCGGATGGGCTTCCAAAGCAACTTCCTGTTCCAGAACATTTCCAACGTATTCAGTGCCCCGCAGGAGGTGCTGGACATCCTGCAAAACTTCCAGCCCATCAGCGAGGCAAAAGCAAAGCCCATCCAGATCACCCCGGAGACCGGCGCAGACCTCTCCCTGAACGACAAGGGCGAGGTGGATTTGGACGAGGGCTACGTCATCGGCAAGGCAGCGGATGTGTTCGGGGAAAAAATTTACGAGAGCACCCCGGCGCTGGACAACGCCCTGCAAGACCTGACCGATGCCCCGGCTCCTGCCAAAGAAGAGCATCTGGAACCCCTGAAAAAGAGCATCACCAAGGAGATCATCACCCCTATGGTGGAGCAGGCAAAGCAGGAGTATGGGCGGGACCTGAAGCTGTCCGACCAGAAGCGGTTTGAGAGCACCGCCAAAGCCAAGATGGACGTGGTGGTGAACAAGGTGGTGGACAACTACCGCATCGACCAGAGCCAGTTGGAGACCCAGCGAACCCAGCAGTTACAGAACTGCACCACAGCCCAGCAGCGCCAGCAGGTGAACCGGGAGTTTGACGCAAAGCAGCAGCAGAGAACCGCCGCCCTGATGGAAAACCTGCAATCAACCATCCAGCAGACGGCGCAGGAAATGCAGCAGACCATCGTGCGCACCGTGGAGACCAATCAGAAGGAGCAGGAGAAAAAGGGCTACGAGGACACCGTCCGTGACCATCTCCGGGGCTTCTCCCGCACCATCCCGTCCTTCCTCATGGCGTATGGTGACGAGAACGTGACGCTGGCAAATTTTGACCAAATCATCCCGGACAAGGTCTTTCAGGAGGTCACCAGCATCACGCTGGAGCAGTTCCGCTTTTTGCGGGATGGTGGACCGTACCTCAACCAAGCCACCGGACAGGAGGAGCATTTTGCAGGTCACCTGTTCGACCCAGTGGTGTTTGACGATTCGGTGAAGGAGTTCCTGAACCTGAAGGTCAAGCTGGCGGATTACTTTGACGAGAGCCGAACCGAGGATATCTTCGACTACATCCCACCCCAGAAAACCAACCAGATCTTCACTCCCAAGTGGGTGGTGAAAAAGATGGTGGACTTGCTGGAGCAGGAAAACCCCGGCTGCTTCGATGACCCCGGCAAGACCTTTCTGGATCCCTACATGAAGTCCGGCCTGTACATTACGGAAATCGTCAAGCGCCTTTACCGCAGCGAGAAGATGCGGCAAGCCTTCCCGGACGATAACGCCCGGCTGGAACATATCTTTGCCAAGCAGGTCTATGGGCTTGCGCCGACCGAGATCATCTATCGCATTGCCATCAGCTATATTCTGGGCTTTGCAAAGGATCACGGCATCACCGCCCACCATATCCGTCAGGCCGATACGCTGGAATTTGCCAAGGCAGGCACCATGGAAAGGGCGCTGGATAAGATCTTCAGAGATTGACCAATAGAATACGGCATAAAACCAAAGGCGGCTGTCTGCATGGGTGCAGATGGCCGCCTTTTTTGTGCTATGCCTGTTACAAAAATGAAAGCTGTTGAACGTCCGGCAAATCGTTTTCAGGTGTGGAATGATTGGCTTTTTTCATCATGTTTCCAATGGTTTCTTTGATGGTGGACTTGGTTTCGATCCCTTGCTTGCGCATCTTTGTATCATTGGTGTTCTTTTGAACCGAGCAGATACTGGATTTCAAGATACGATTGTAGAAGTCCATTGCCATGATATTCGTCCGCTCATTTATATCAATCGTGGACTTTCCAGCATATCGCTGAGCGATATTCCGTGCGGTTTGAAACATTGATGTTTCATAAATTTTAAGTTTGCTTGCGAAATCTTTTCCGTTACACCTCGAATTTAAGTTGTCCTCAAGGGGAATCAAATTCCCAATGATACCATTTTCGGGGGAATTTGTATCATCCAAGATATGCTCGATCGTGAAGGCAGCACACTGCTTACTGGCACATTTGTATCGTTCAAGGACTTCCAAAACAACTTGCACACGTTCCTTGTTTCGGTCATCGTCGTAATACCCAGCGTGATGTGACCACCCTAAATTGGAGAATGCTTTGAGAAAGACTTCTTTGCTGGGAAGTTTATTCTTTAACTCTGAGATAAAGCATTCCAATGCGGAGTCGGAGTAGTGGTTTTCGAGAATACTGGAATTTTTGTAAATCGCATTTGTTATTTTGTTCGAATTTTCTTGTCCAATAATGGTATAGCAGATGAAAAAATCATAGAGAAACAGAAGGGTCTCCTCGTACTTCTCTTGGCTGAGGTGACCGAGTTCATATTGATGAATTAGACTTAAAAGGATAGGACGAATTTGTTCTTGCCGATGCTTTTTGAAAAAAGCATATACTTTAAATTCAACATTCGAACAGTTTGCAGATTCCTCAGATTGAGAAGGAGAAAGAAGGCGGTTGTAGTAGATGGACTTCTGATAAATATCGTCAAGAAGCGGAACAGTTGGAATGCCTTTGTTGGAATCACGAATGAGTTTATAATCGCTGACACCTTCCTGAACAGAGGTTCTATATTTGTGGGTTGCATAATGTTTTACAAAGCGTTCGATGTTGTTACCTAAAAGCGATTCGATCTCCGACCAAGTGGTTTTCGCAGTGTCGACATCTCCATCGGGTCTAATGCCTCTTAGAATAAAGTTCTTTAATAGTTCATGTCCTTCCAATGCTGAGCCGCGAGCGTTTAGAATTTCAAATATCGTGTACGCATCTTCCTCGGAAGATGCGGTAATATCAACGTATAGCAGATTGTCTGTGATGGCGGTTCGTAAATTGAGTAGGACCTGAATTGGAGAAAGAGCAGATTCTTCAATATGTTTATAAATGCTGTTTATGAAAAACACAAAGGCAGCTGTGAGATTCTTGTTGTTTCGAGAATACTGCTTTACAAGTGCTACGGTTTCAAAACACTTTGCCATATTTGGAGAAATTGAAAAGAGCCCGGTAATAATTCGCTCCAGTGCAATATATTGCTCAGACTTGATGACCATAGTTTCCTGATTTAAATCATCACGAGTGAACAAATACTGCTTTGTTCCTCGAAATTCGTCGTCAAATTCATAGCAATGAAGGCAAAAGGCTACACTTGCAAGAAAAATTGTTAGGGAAATAATCCGTTGTTGACCATCTACAATTGTAAAATATGAGATGCCGTTTTTGCGATCGTTCTCTTTGTAAAGAACGATACTTCCGATGAAGTGGGTTGCTTCTTTTCCGGTAGCAACGAGCAAGACATCATCAAATAACTCTTGCCAGTTTCTTTTGTTCCATACATACTGTCGCTGGTTTCGGGGTGTTCCATAACAACGCTTGGTGAAAAGGTCGTAGACGTGTTTGTCATCTGCTTCAAAACTCAATGAAAGTCACCTCTTTTTCAGTGGATGGATTTGACCATTTGCTAATTAAGTTCATTTTAACCCATGAGAGCCAGAAAATCAACATTAACGCTATGATTTGGAAGTTGTACATAATCGCAAGCGACAGTTATGCGACAGTATGCTAGTGCAGGCTTCATCTAACGGATGCGGTTTACGGGTTTAGGTGTTCCCAATAAACATTCCGCAAAACGAAATGCCGTTTATATGCTGACGAATTGTTGGCTTACGCTACGAAGACTCCTAGGGGGCTTTCCAAATTTCAAAGCCATTTTGTAAACCAGACCGTCAGCTTTCAACTTTGACTTGAAACTGGCGGTTATTTCATAACCTAGATGATTTTCGAGTTCACAACACCATATCAAACAGGATAGGCTACCTTGTTCTCTATCTTTTTGCCAAAGTTTTCAGCGTGTTTTCTTGCACACTGCCGAAAGTGGCGTGTTTTCAAAACTTTTTGTTGACATGGCTCGATTTTTGTGGTAATCTATCCCAACAATTTAATATAACATATTTACTTAGAGTCCCAGCTCGGCTCCCGAAGGAGCCGGAGCAAGTTTTTGACTTTCTTATCGCTACATAGCGAACCCGAACCAAGGCCATCCCGGAAGGGGTGGTCAGGTTTGGGGGTGTTGTGTGGCGATTTTTTTATTGCCAAATCCAGCACTGGACCTTGAAAACCGCATGACCGTCTGCATGGGATACCCGGCGATGACCCTGAGAAGGAGAGCCGGAAAACGCCGCTGGAAGGGGGCAGGAAATCCATGCAGGGAGAACGGCAACTGCCATCCACTCACCTCATGTGTTCAAAATGAGCACATGAGGCGAAACGGACGTTTATCTACTCGTTGGGGCAGGAGAAATCAATGTGGACAAAATGTCTACATTGATTCTGTTCGTATTACACTTAACCTCGACTTGACATTTTGTCAAGCCACGGTGAAAAGTGGTGGGTTACGAAAACCGTAACTTACCACTCAGCCATAACAGAGAAGGTTTAGTTGGTGATCATTTTGATCACTAACCAGACAATCGTAACGCTTTATTGTGTAAAAGTGGTGGTTCCCATTTTGGTAACCACCACATATCCGTAACAGCCAAAGGAGGATGCCTATGACAACAGAACAATGGGAACGCGAAAATCAGGACACCCTGATGGAATATTTCATTGATGGCGACCCCAGCGTGCGCAGAATCCAGTGTGAATACTGCCGCAAGGTCCTCTACACCCAGACCCGAAACCGCAAATATTGCAGCTTCCAGACCTGCGGTCACAAGATGCTGAATCTGCGGAAAAGCCTTAAAAAGCGTGCCGACCGTGGAACCTACACCTGCGTCTGCTGCGGGGAACAGTTCCTACCAATTCGGGCAGATGCCAGATATTGCAGCAATGCCTGTCGGCAGAAAGGCTACCGCCAGCGTAAAGCGAATGCTGCTTCTATCCTGTAAAGTAGTGCTTCCCATTTTGGAAAAAACCACTTTACCGTAACGCCTAATCGCTCACTCCCAAATCCCCACAGTGGGAATTAGGGCTGTCCTCTGAAATCAAGTTCCGCTTTCCGTAACTTGATTTTAGCCGTAACGAAGCCACCAGAGTTATCATTTTGAGAACTTCGGTTTTATCTGTAACACGTCACCCCCCTCCGTAAAAATCAGGTGCCGCTACCCGGCACTTGATTTTACCGTAACGTCTCAAGGCCTGTTGAAAATCAGGTGGTCAAAATGACCACTTGATTCTACCCGTAACGAAATCAGTGGGTCAAAGTGGCCCACTGAAAAAGCCGGACGAGCTGTCCATCGGGACAGCTTGCCCGGTGCAAGAGTGCAGAGGATGCAGTCCTTTGCCCCAGTGATATGATGCCCTGCGTCATATCCTACTGGGTATTATCTGGCGCACCGCAGGCGGCAGATTCAGCAGCAAAGCTGCTGCGTTCTTCCCCGCCAAACTGTTGAAACGGAGGGATATCTATCTGAAATTAACACGACACAACGGACGAGCCGGAAAACACGGCACCTATAACCCCAGGCACAACGACCGCAGTTTCAACATTGCCAACAGTGAGCACATCGACCCGGAACGAGCCAAGGGCAACATCTATTGGGACTGCTTCCACGGTTTCCGTTCGGCTCTCGACCCACAAGACCCGGATAATCTGGCAGCGACCTTCTCAGATGTGGAACGGCAATTCTATGAAACCCACTACTCGGAGTTTATCGAAAAGCAGAACGAGCGCAATGCCAAAATTCGTCACACGGAGCGCAACCGCTCCATTCCTGACCTGCTGTCCAGCCGCAAGACCTGCCCGGAAGAGACTATTTACCAACTGGGAACGCTAGATGAACACGCTTCGGCGGAGGATCTGCTGAACATCGTCACCGAGTTCATCGAGGCGTTCAAAGCCAAGTATGGCGACCATGTTCATGTGCTGGACTGGGCACTGCATCTGGACGAAAGCACACCCCACATCCACGAGCGTCATGTGTTCGACTGCGAGAACAAGTACGGTGAGGTGGCACCCCAGCAGGAAAAGGCATTGGAAGCACTGGGCTTCGAGCTGCCCAACCCGGACAAGCCCCTCAGCCGCCGCAACAACCGCAAGATCACCTTCGATGCAGCCTGCCGGAAAATGTTGTTTGAAATTGCAAAGCGGTATGGGCTGGATCTGGAGGAAGAAGCGAAGTACGGCAGCCGCAAATATCTGGAAAAGCAGGACTTCATCCTTGCCAAGCAGAAGGAGCAGCTTGCCGTCCAGCAGAACAAGCTGGACGAACTGACCCTGAAAGTTTCGGATATGGAGACCCTTCTGGATGATGTTTCGGCAGCAGCCTATGACAAGGCGGTGGAGGTCGTGACGGATGTGGTGCGTATCGAAACTCGGAAGGAAGATATGCGGATGATCGAGGACACGAAGAAGTGGGTGCTGTCCCCGGAGC